>ENA-ORTM01000742-ORTM01000742.1-human-gut-metagenome-genome-assembly--contig:-NODE-742-length-38307-cov-3.659730_pt1 | contig 38307 bp, 30 predicted proteins | sample MGYA00241909_ERZ509182 | MGnify/ENA primary metagenome ERZ509182 (study PRJEB26280, sample SAMEA2338855) | human gut metagenome | biome: human gut; feature: human-associated habitat; material: faeces...
CTCCTGCATGCCCGGACCGCCCTTTGGGCCCTCGTAGCGGATGACCAGTGCCATACCGGGCTTCAGGGTGTCGTTGAGGATAACCTCGATGGCCTGTTCCTGGGATTCGACGACCAGTGCCGGTCCACGGAATGTCCAAATCTCCTTCGGCACACCGGCGGTCTTCACCACGCAGCCGTCAGGGGCGAGGTTGCCGCGCAGCACGGCCAGACCGCCTTCGGTGACGGCCGGATGGTCGATGTCGTGGATCGCGCCGTTCACACGGTCGCGGTCGAGGGAATCGAACAGGGTGGTGTGCGTCCACGGATCCGGCGACACGATGTGACCCGGGGCCGCCAGATACATCTGCTTGGCCTGCTCGGTGCAGGTATCACGCATGATGTCCCAGTCGTTGAGCTTGTCCTCAAGTGTCTTGTAATCGATGGAATGCACGTCGCGGTGCAGCTTACCGGCACGGTCGAGCTCGCCGAGAATGCCGGTGATGCCACCGGCACGATGCACGTCGGAGATCTCCCATTCGCCGGACGGTGAAGCCTTGCAGATGCAGGGCACGGTGTGGGAAATGCGCTCGATATCGTCAAGCGTGAAGTCCACGTCGGCGGACTGCGCCATGGCGAGGATGTGCAGCACGGTGTTGGTGGAGCCGCCCATGGCCACATCCATGGTCATGGCGTTCTCGAACGCTTCCTTGGTGGCGATGGAACGCGGGAGCACAGTCTCGTCATCATCGTCGTAAAACTGCTTGGCGATCTTGACGATCTGTTCGGCGGCGCGCTTGAACAAATCCTTACGGTAGGAGTGCGAAGCTAGAATGGTGCCATTGCCCGGCAGGGCCAGGCCGATGGCTTCGGTAAGGCAGTTCATCGAGTTTGCGGTGAACATGCCGGCGCAGGAACCACAGGTCGGGCAGACGGTCTTCTCATAGGCGAGCAGATCCTCTTCGTTCAGATTGTCGTCGGCGGAGGCGTACATCACGTCGATCAGATCGGTGTTCTTCTTCACTGTGCCGTCAGGAAGCACCGTGGTACCGGCCTCCATTGGGCCGCCGGAAACGAAGACGGTCGGGATGTTCAGACGCAGAGCGGCCATCAGCATGCCCGGCACGACCTTGTCGCAGTTCGGGATGCAGATCAGAGCGTCGGCGCAGTGCGCGTTCACCTGATATTCCACAGTATCGGCGATGATGTCACGGCTTGGCAGGGAGTACAGCATGCCGGTGTGGCCCATGGCGATGCCGTCGTCAACGGCCATCGTGTTGAACTCACGCGGGATGCCGCCGGCTTCCTTGATGGCCTCGGAGATCAGTCGACCAACCTTGTTCAGGTGCACGTGGCCGGGCAGGAACTCATCGAAGGAATTGGCAATGGCGATAATCGGTTTGCCGAAATCCTTACCGTCCACGCCAGCGGCACGGTAGAGGGCGCGCGCGCCCGCGAATACTCGTCCATTCATCAGTTTTGCAGATCGCATTTCCATGTTCTCTATTGTGGTAGTTAAGCGGGACACACGTTTTGTCAAGAGTCACTATGTGGAATTCCCAGAAGCGTTACATTCGTGAGCATTGCCGACGATGCTTGCGCTTGCCAAAAACATAAGAGAAAAGGTTTGAATCAGGTCCAGTGGCGGCCCTATACTTAAGACTTTGGAAAAGAAGCTTTTGGCTTATCTGATGATTGGGAGATAATCAATATGGCATTCGGCACTCAGCCAACCCCGACCGGTCTTGCGGAACCGCCGATCGATGATTTGATGGAGCATGCTGACTCCAAGTACGCACTGGCTATTTTCGCAGCCAAGCGTGCCCGTCAGATCAATTCCTATTTCACCCAGCTTAACGAGGGCCTGCTGCAGAACGTCGGTCCGCTGGTGGAGTATCAGAATCAGGAGAAGCCGCTGTCCATCGCCTTCCGTGAAATCAACGACGGTCTGCTTGAGGAGACCCTCGGCGAAGACGATCTGACCGAAGGTAACTGACGCGACGGCTCTTGAAGCAAGAGCCGAATCTTGAATTTTCATTCGCCCCGATACCTGAGCGGTGCGCTTTGAATAGTCCACAATGAAACTATTGATTGCGTATGCGAAGGACGGGGCGTTTTTCATAGCAACCAGAAGGGACGAACGTGTGGGGCGTTCGTGAAAGGAGCGGCCAGATGGCTGAATTGAAATTGATTTCCGCTGAGTCGGTAACGGAGGGGCATCCAGACAAGGTCTGCGATCAAATTTCCGACGCGATTCTGGATGATATGCTTGCCCAGGATCCGCAGTCTCATGTGGCTGTGGAGACGTGCGCCACCGTCGGCCAGTTCTTCGTTTTCGGAGAGGTGACGAGCGAAGGGTATTCCGACATTCAGAACATCGTGCGTTCCGTGGTGCGTAATATCGGCTATACCAGTTCCTGTGTCGGCCTTGATGCCGATTCCTGCGGCGTGACCGTGTCATTGACCGAGCAGAGCTCCGAAATCAATCAGGGTGTGGCTCGTTTGAGCGGCGAGGCGGAATCGCAGGCATCTCGCGAGCAGCGCTATGAAGCGCAAGGTGCCGGCGATCAGGGCGTAATGTTCGGCTATGCATGCGATGAGACCGATGCGCTGATGCCATTGCCGATTTACTTGGCGCATCGTTTGGCATATCGTCTTACGCAAGTGCGCAAGAATGGCGAAGTACCTCATCTGCGTCCGGATGGCAAGACTCAGGTGACCATCGAATACGATGAGAACGATACTCCCGTTCGTCTCGACACGGTGCTGGTTTCCACTCAGCATGATCCGCAAGTCGATCAGGCGTGGCTTAAGGAGCAGCTGACGGAACATGTGATTCGTCCGGTGCTCGACGATGTGCTTGCCGATCGTGTGGCGCATGATGAATATCGCGTGCTCGTTAATCCGACCGGTTCATTCGTGCTTGGCGGCCCTGCCGCGGATGCCGGTCTGACCGGTCGCAAGATCATCGTCGACACGTATGGTGGTGCGGCGCATCATGGCGGCGGCGCGTTCTCCGGCAAGGATCCGAGCAAGGTGGATCGTTCCGCGGCCTATGCGGCACGTTGGGTGGCCAAGAACATTGTGGCTGCTGGCCTCGCGCATAAGGTTGAAGTGCAGGTGGCGTATGCCATTGGCGTGGCCGACCCGGTGTCCATCAATGTGGAAACGTATGGCACTGAAAATGGCGTGACCCGTGAGCGGATTCAGCAGGCTGTGCGTAAGGTGTTTGACCTTCGACCGGCCGCCATTATCGACGAGCTCGACCTGAAGCGTCCGATCTATTCCAAGACCGCTGCTTACGGTCATTTCGGACGCAACGATGCTGATTTCACCTGGGAGGCCACCAATAAGGTCGACGAGCTGAAAGCCGCCATCGAGGGCTGAGTTACCCTTGAATCATGAGTACTGAGGATGCCGAACAGCTGGCGCTTGACGGGCTTGCCCCACGCAAACGGCGCAAACGTGCGTCTACGCCCAAAACGCCGGCTGCCGAGCATCCCATCGCCCAAGTGGTGCTGGACATTCAAGCCACCCATTTGGGGCAAACCTTCGACTATTACGTCGAGGAGAAATATTCCGAAGATGCACAACCCGGCGTAATGGTGCGCGTGCGCTTCGGAGGGCAACGGGTCAACGGCATCGTATGGAACAGAACCGACACCAGTGAAACCCCGGAATCGTCGCTGAGATTCATCGAACGAGTGGTCTCGGATCGTGTGCTGGTGCCCGCGTCCATGCGGAATGACGTTACGCTTATCGCGGATGCGTTCGGTGGAACACGAGCCAACATCCTACGTTTGGCGGTGCCTGCGCGAGTGGCGCGAGTGGAACAGGAGCAGCGCCTCGGCAATCGAACGAATATCGAAAAAAACAGACGTAGGGAATCGCTTGCCGAGGTCGAACGGGAATCATACGAACAACTGCAACGGCAATACGGCAATATCAATCTGCTTCACGAAGCGTTGGAATCGCAACGTTTCCAATCGTTCGTGTTCGATCCGCTTCCGGGTGCCGATCATTGGCGGCAGTGCGCGGCATGGATGGTGGTTTTGGCGCTGCTGCAGGGCAAACCGGCGGTGCTGGTGCTGCCGACCATGCGTGAGATCGAGGATATGGCCGAGACCCTGCAGGCTATTGGCTTGCGCCCTTTCGCACCGACGCAATCCTCCAATGGAGCGTATGACGGCGATTTCGCCATTCTGAACGCGCAGATGGCGCCGGCGGAACGGTATCGTGCCTATCTGGCCACCAGCGAAGGGCAGGTTCGGTGCGTGATCGGCACGCGTGCGGCGATGTATGCTCCGGTGGACGGCAATGCGTTGTTCTTCATACTCGACGACGTGTGCTATCAGGATGCCGATGGCATGATGCCATACGCCAACGCTCGTGGAGTGTTGCGGTTACGTGCGAAATCGCATAACGGCGTGTTCGTTGCGATGGCCAATGCGCGCAGCGTGCAAAGCCAGTGGGAGACCGATGCAGCGCACGTCGGAACCACTCAAGTCAGCGGTTTCAGCACGCCTATTCATGCGTTTCCTGCGGTGACCAAGGAGGCAAGTCCTTGGATTCGTTGGCTCAACCGCGATGAATTGGCGAGACTTGCGGATGCGACCATTGGAGCACGCGTGCCGCACACCGCGGTGCGAGTGTTGTCGAAAGCGTTGGGAAGCGGCCCGGTGTTGTTGAGCATTCCGCAAGATGGCATCAGCGAGGCATTGAGCTGTGCGAAATGCCACCGCCAGGCGAGATGTTCGTATTGTACCGGGCCTTTGGAACGATTGTTGGACGGATCCGTGCGATGCCGCTGGTGTGGCTCCGCCACAGTGCAATGGGCGTGCCCTGCATGCCGGGGCGAGCGTATGCGAGTGGTTCGTGTTGGGGCCGCGGGAACCGCACAGGAACTGAGCCGGCTGTTTCGAGGCGTTCCCATTGTGCTTTCAACGCCAAGCCAGCCGCGTGGCATTGTTTCCGATATTGGATTTACGCCACAGCTGGTCATCGCCACTCCCGGTGCCGAACCCCGTGTGCGTGGGCGGAATCCTTCGGAGTGTGAATACCGTGCCGTGGCCATTCTTGACGCATGGACCAGCCTGTACGCGTTCGGTATCGACGCGGGCATAGACACGTTAACATCGTGGATGCGTGCGGTTTCGCTATGCGCGCCGCGAATTAGGGGAGGCCAGGCGCTGCTGATCGGAGAAACCGATCCTACGCTTGCCCAATCGTTGATGCTTTGGAATTCAACGCTGTTGGCGCAAACCGAGCTACAGGAACGTGAGCAGACGGCATTGCCTCCAGTGTTCGCCGCCGCCTGCGTGTGGGGTCGCCGTGACGCGGTGAAAGCCACGTTGGAACGGATTGGTGCATTGGGAGGGGGAGATATGTCTACCATCGAAACCGCCGAAGGCGTGCTGCCGTCCGTACTGGGGCCGGTGCCCATTCCACAGCCGCGAACCATTGATTCGCGTGAGTTGGAAGGCACCGCGGATCGTGTTAAGGCCGTGGTGCGTGTGCCGCAAAGCCGACGTGGCGAATTGGCGTTGCGTTTGCGTTCCGCCAGCGCCCTCCATGTGGCCGCTCGTGAGCCCGGTGAGCTGCGTTTCCAGCTTGATCCGAAGGAGCGAATCTGACGCACGTCCCCTCGCCGTGAAAAACTAGATAGGTTGAAGTTCGGCATAAGGCCGTATGACAGTGAATGGAGGATCATATGAAAGGCTGGCCAGGAGAGCCTGACATGGAGTACGATGTGCTCATGGCAGACGGCGAAGCCGCGGCGAATGCGGGCAAACCGATCACCGATGTGATTTTCGATTTCGGCAATGTGCTCATCTACTGGGATCCGGTTGCCGTGATGACGCCACGGTATAGCGACGAGCTTGTTGAACAGTTCCTTGACAACGATATTTCCGGCTTTTATGACGTCAATGACGAGTTGGACTATGGCATGTCGAACGATGATGGTGTCGCCTTGATGCGTGAACGGTACGGAGACAAGTGGGCCGACATGCTGCAGTATTATCTCGACAATTTCGTTGACTCGCTGACCGGCGTGGTGCCGGGCGCCCGCGTGCTCATCAACGATTTGAAAGCTGCCGGCGTGCGCGTATGGGGGTTGAGCAACTGGCAGAAGGACCTGTTCCCGATCGCGCTTGATAATTTCGATATTCTGCGCAGTCTCAACGATCGTGTGGTTTCGGGGTACGTTTCCCTGCGCAAGCCCAACAAGGATATTTACGAGTTCGCGTTGCAGCAGTTTGGCATTGATGCTTCCGGTGCGGTATTCGTGGATGATAAGGCCATGAATATCGTAGGCGCAAACAATGCTGGCATTCGCGGCGTTCGATTCAAGGATTCGCGTGCGTTGCGTGCGTTGCTCATCGATGCAGGTGTGAAGATTCCTGCAGTACGCCAGGCATAGTGTTGGTGCGTTGCATTCCTCCTGTTGCACACGCTGCTGATATGCGTGCTGTTGATATGACGGAATGATTCCACGATGATAACGATGTGAATGAGGATTTGATAAGGAGGATTTTCCATGCTGAAAGTGCTGTTTGCCGGTACTCCGGATGTTGCTGTGCCGTCGTTGGAGCTGCTGGCTGAAGACACCGAGCATTTTGAAGTGGTCGCAGTACTCACCCGACCGGATGCGCCTACCGGTCGTGGACGCAAGTTGGTGCCGAATCCCGTGAAACAGGCCGCTCTTGAGCTTGGCCTGCCGGTGATCGAATCCGATCCGAGCGAGGAAACCTTCATTTCCGAACTGGCAGCCACCGGAGCTCAGGCTGCCGCAGTGGTGGCGTACGGCAAAATCCTGAAGCAAGATGTGCTCGACGCGTTGCCGATGGGCTGGTATAACTTGCATTTCTCGCTGCTTCCGCAGTGGCGCGGCGCGGCTCCTGTGCAGCGCTCCATTTGGGCCGGCGAAAAAGTGACTGGTGCCACGGTGTTCCGCATTGTGCGCGCCATGGATGCCGGTCCGATTCTGGCGCAATCCACCGTGGAAATCGGAGCGCACGAAACCGCCGGCGAGCTTCTGAACCGTCTTGCCGAAGATGGATCACGCCTGCTTGCTGCATCGTTGCAGGCCATGGCCGATGATCAGATCATTCCGGTGGAGCAGCCTGCCGGCGCATATGAGATAGCTCAGAAGATCACCGTTGAAGACGCACATATTCGTTTCGACATCCCCGTGTTCGCGGTGGACCGTCAGATTCGTGCCTGCACACCTAATCCGGGCGCATGGTGCGAACTGCATGCCAATGCTGAAGCCAAACCGACCACACTGCACGTGCTTCGAGCACAGAGCGCCGATATGGGCAATCCCAACACGCCTGCGTCGCTTGAGCCGGGGCAGATCGTAGCTGGAAAGAAGAACGTATGGGTGGGCACTTCCTCAGATCCACTGGAATTGCTTGAAGTCAAAGCCCAAGGCAAAAAGGCCATGCGTGCCGCCGACTGGGCGAGAGGGGCTCATCTCGACGGTGCCTACTGCAAATAGAATCGAAAACAGGCGGACCATATAAAGTTGCCGTGTGAACATCATGATTTCACACGGCAACTTTTGCTATATCAAGCTTGCGATACTGCGATTCAAATCATCAGAAGAGTCGAATATCGCAAATCAACGAAGAAAATCAAGGATCCGCGTCAAATCGCGTTCGTTCACACGATGTGGAGCATCCGCCTGAACCGCAGGCTTGGCGCAGAACGCCACACCGAGCCCGGCGGCATGAATCATCGGCAGATCATTGGCCCCATCACCAACCGCAACGGTCTGATCCATACTTATGCCCATATGTGAAGCCCAATCATGCAGCGACTGCAACTTCACATCTTTCGTAACAATATCGCCAAGCACACGGCCGGTCAGACGGCCATCCGCGGCTTCCAAACGGTTCGCAATCCAAAAATCAAGATGCGCGTCGGCGGCAAGACAATCCACGACTTCATGAAAGCCGCCGGAAACCACGCCGACTTTCCAATCATGCGCATGCAAGGCATCAATCAAATCAAGCGCACCGTGCGTAAAATGCACGCGACGATATACATCATCGAATACCGAAGTCGGCAAATCCTTCAGCAATGCGACGCGAGCCTGCAATGCCTCGCGAAAATCAAGTTCGCCATTCATCGCACGTGCGGTAATCGACGCAATCTGTTCGCCAATTCCAGCAGCGGCGCCCAACTCATCGATGACTTCCTCATCAATCAGTGTGGAATCCACATCCATGACCAGCAGACCCGGCTGAGAAAGGGTGGGTGTGGGTGCGATGTTCGGCGATTCTTGTTCAAGCATGGTTTTGATTGTCGGAAATCATGCGGACAATGAGTATTCTTAATGGGTGAATGTATGGGGCGGTTGCATTCCGACTTGGGTTTGTCGGAGTGCTCCCGCGTGTCGGAAGTGGGGTTTGCATGGATCAGCGTGACGATACGTTGGCATCATTGGGCGAGGTCAACGATCAGTTGATGGCCAAGAACCATGCGCTGGCCAAGGCGTTGAACCGTGCCACTCAGGAGCTCGCCAAAGCCAAGGCGCAACTGAACCAGTTGGCCGGGCCTCCCATGACTTTTGCCACCATGGTGCGCGTGCATTCCGCTCGAACGGACGAACAGGGTGTGCAGCATGCCAGCGCCGAAGTGATTTCCGGTACGCGACGCATGATCGTGCCGGTTGCGGCGAATGTGCAGGCGTCTAGACTCGAGGCGGGGCGCACTGTGCTGCTCAACGAAAACATGGTGGTGGTTTCGCAGGCTGACACCGACACGTTGGGTTCAGTGCGTACGGTGAAGCAGGTTATTGATGATGGACGATTGCTGGTAGCCGACAATGGAGGCAATGCTACATTGGTCCGTCGTTCGGGCACGTTGTCGAAGGCTGTGATCAATGTGGCCGATCGTGTTACGGTCGATTCGTCCATGCGATTCGCGCTTGCGCTGGTTCCCCCGCAGAATGACGCTGATTTGGTGCTTGAGGAAGTGCCGAATGTCACGTTTGCCGACATTGGCGGTTTGGACGAGCAGATCGAACGTATTCGCGATGCTGTGCAAATGCCGTTCCTACATCGTGAACTGTTCGAACGGTATGATTTGAAGCCACCGAAAGGTGTGCTGCTGTATGGGCCTCCGGGCAATGGCAAAACCCTGATCGCCAAAGCTGTAGCCAATGCGCTTGCCGAAGGCGCGGCCGGCGGCAGGGGTGTGTTCCTGTCGGTGAAGGGGCCGGAACTGCTCAATAAGTTCGTAGGTGAGTCGGAACGGTTGATCCGCATGATTTTCAAGCGCGCGCGTGAACGTGCCGCGGAAGGCAAGCCGGTGATTGTGTTCATCGATGAGATGGATTCGTTGCTGCGCACTCGTGGATCCGGAGTGTCGTCGGATGTGGAAACCACCATTGTTCCGCAATTTTTGGCAGAACTTGACGGCGTGGAAACGCTTGACAATGTTATGGTGATCGGTGCATCGAACCGTATCGACATGATTGATCCAGCAGTGCTTCGTCCTGGACGATTGGACGTGAAGATTCGCGTGGAACGTCCGAAGGCGGCACAGGCGGCGCAGATCATCCGCCATTATCTGACCGATGATCTGCCGCTGGTGCCGGAATTGGATGCGAAGGCCCTAATTGGCGTGCTGGTCAACGACATTTATGCAAACGATGAGCATCGGCATCTATGTGATGTGCGTGATGAGCATGGCCAATGGCATCCGGTATATCTGGCAGATGTGGTGTCTGGAGCGGTGTTGAAGAACATTGTGGATCGTGCCAAAACTCGCGCTGTGAAGATTTCCATTGAGGATGGTCGGCCCGCGGCGATCGGCGTCGACATGCTGGCCAAAGCAGTCGACGAGGAATTCATGGAAACCCAAGATGCGGTGCTGGACGCCGATCCGGAGCAGTGGAGCCGCATCAACGGTTTGGATGCCGGGCATGTGACCAGCATCCGCCCAGTGGCGTAATGCTGTTGGATAATGTGAAAACAGACGAAAGGAAGTCATATCGATGAGCGTTCGTCGAATCATGGGCACGGAAACCGAATATGCGGTTTCGGCACCGAAACTTGGGCATTACAATCCTGTGCAATTGTCGTTCGACGTGGTTGGTGCCGCGGCAAACGAACGAACCAAGCATATCCGCTGGGATTATCGGCAGGAAGACCCCGTCAACGACGCGCGAGGTACCAGACTGGAACGCGCCGCGGCACATCCCGACCTACTTACCGACGCGCCGCAGCTCAACATCACCAACGTGATCGCAGCTAATGGCGGACGTGTGTATGTGGATCATGCGCATCCGGAGTACTCGTCTCCCGAAACCGATGATCCTTTTGATGCCGTGCTCTATGATCATGCCGGAGACCGCATCATGTGCGCCTGTGCGCGCAAAGCCAGCAAACAGGCCGGCACCGCAATCGTACTGCATCGCAATAACGTCGACGGTAAAGGCGCAAGCTGGGGCACGCACGAAAACTACATGATGTTGCGTTCGGTGCCATTCGACCAGGTTGCGAAACTCATGACGGCCCATTTTGTGGCAAGGCAGATTTTCACGGGATCAGGTCGCGTCGGCATCGGCGAGCGGAGCGAAACCACAGGTTATCAGCTCAGCCAACGTGCCGACTACTTCCATATGAAAGTCGGTTTGCAGACCACGTTCGACAGGCCGATCATCAACACGCGGGACGAATCGCATAGCACCGACGAATATCGCAGACTACATGTGATTGTCGGCGACGCAAACCGTATGGATGTGCCGCAAGCACTGAAGCTCGGCACCACCAGCATGCTGCTTTGGCTGCTTGAACATGCCGAGGAGGCGGGATTGAACATGGATGAGGCCTTGAGGCCGACCACTCTTGCCGATCCGGTGCGCGCCATGCATGAGGTGTCGCACGATCTTACATTGGGTGCCGCGTTGCCGCTGGAATACGGCGGTGAAACCACGGCATGGCAGATCGAAATCACATTGCGTTCTCTGGTATATGCCGCCGCAGCCGTGGTGTATGGGACCGATACGTCTGGCGAACCGGCGTGGCCGGACCGTTCCACCCGCAACATCATGGCGATGTGGGGACAGGCGCTCGCCGATGTGGCGGCCATTCGCCATGCCGACGATGATACGCGACTTGCGATGCATGGGGAAGCTTCCCGCGTCGAATGGCTGTTGAAATGGCAGTTGTTGGAGAAGCTGCGGCGCAAGATCGGCTCTGGCTGGGGTGATGCGCGCATCGTGGCCGTTGACTTGAAATGGGCTGCGATCGATCCCGCCGATTCGATTTTCGATCGGTTGCGTGCCCAAACGGAACGTCTGGTCATGGACGAGCAACTGGAACAGGCTGCGGTTGAAGCGCCATCGACTACCCGTGCGTGGTTGCGTGCTGAGATTATTCGTCGTTTCCCTGAGCAGGTCGTGGCCGCATCGTGGTCTCGTCTTACCGTGCGTCATCGAACGATTAGTGATAATACCGTGGAGAATCCGATGATCTCATTGGATATGTCGGACCCTCTGAAATACGGCAAATCTCAATGTTCTGGCTATTGTGAACGTGTCCAAGATGCGGCGTCGATTTTGGAAATGTTACGGTGAAATGCAATCTGTGCGGGTAACATTACCATCAATTGGTCGCGAAGAACGACCATTGACAACAGGTAACATCATCCCGGTATTTTTAGGAGAGAGGACGTGCCGGGACTGTACAGAGGAAACGAAAAGGCATATCTATGGAACTGAGGCAAATCGCCCTCGAAGTCGCCCGCATCCTGCAGGACGCAGGCAAGCATGCGTTGAACGACCAGACGAATCCGCACGACATGAGAAGGCTGGAAGTGTCCGAAGACTGCTTCCACTTCACTTCAAACACCGACGAGCGCCTACAGCAGTTCATCAGCAACCGTCTGACCTATGTCGACGTGTTCGATGGCTTCTGGCAGCTGAGGCCGGAGCAGTGCTATCCCGGCCAACGATACTGGTGCGTGGGCGGCATCGACGGCGTGATCAATTTCGCACGCAACATGCCGGAATGGACCATCACCGTGACATTATTCGAATTCAACGACCAGTGCTCCGCACAGCCGATCCTTTCGATCGTGCACGCTCCGGCGCTGGGATTGACGTATCTTGCGGTGCGTGGATCCGGTGCGATCCGTATTCGTAAGACCCCATTGGGAGACAAACGCGAGAAAATCATTCCTTCCACCACGTCGTCCCTCGATGGTTCGGTGGTGAGTTTCGGCATGTCCCCGGTATCGTCCGAATCACAGCGCGCGCTCGATGTGGTGGCGAAGATCGCCGGGCGTCCTGCCGATATTAAACGTGTCGGCCCGGCGTCCCTTGATTTGTGCAAGGTGGCCGATGGCACGTACGACGCGTATTTCGAACCGCACTTGCATGAGTGGGACGTGCCTGCCGTGTCTGCCGGTGCCGTGGTGATTTGGGAGGCGCAAGGCCATCTGACTCAATGGAACGGCGAAGGCGTTCACTGGCGTCAGGAGAACGATGTGGTGGCCACCAACGGCCTAATCACCAACGATTTGAGCCAGTATTTGGCATAGTGTTGCATGCTGCGCCACACCTGATATAAGGTGTGGCGCAGCATTTTTTGTAGGTTTGCAACTGGAAGTTACAGGGAGGAATGCCATGCCTCAGGAATTTGACCAGGCTCAATCCGCATCCGCAGGCCAAGAGGTGGGCGACATTGTCGAATCCGCCGGCGTGCAAGTCGACGGAACCACTGATGCGTTGGATGCCGTGCTTGACGACATCCAATCGGTGCTTGAGTCCAATGCCGAGGAATATGTCGGTAGTTTCGTGCAAAAAGGCGGCGAATGATGCCACAGCTGCGAGACAGCGGCAATCATTCCTCGTCTCCGCTTGATGCGGGAACATTGCGTGAGGTTCATTCTTTCGCCCGTATTTTCGGCATTGAAACCGAATACGGCGTCAGTGTGACCGGTGCGGATGCGCCATGCGACGCCAGCCAGACGGCAATGATGATGTTCCAACCGATCATTGCCTCCGCGCGATCGACCAATACGTATATTGAAAACGGTTCGCGACTGTATCTTGATGTCGGATCGCATCCTGAATACGCCACGTCCGAGGCCTGCGATCCCATGGATGCTCTGGCCGTGGATGCTGCTGGCGAACTGGTGATGCGCGACCTTGCGTTGGACGCCCAGCAGAGGCTCCGTTCCACTCATGGGGCGCATGCCACAGTGCATGTGTTCAAAAACAACGTGGATTCCGCGGGGCATTCGTTCGGCTGCCATGAAAACTATCTGGTACGTCGATTTGTGCCGTTGGAAGTCATTGAACATGAATTGCTGCCGTTCCTGATTACCAGGCAGCTGTTCACTGGTGCCGGGCGCGTGACGAAATCGGGTTTCCAGATCACGCAGCGCGCCGATTTTCTGGATGAGGCCGTTTCATCGGCGACCACAAGATCGCGTCCAATGGTCAACACCAGGGACGAGCCGCACGCCGATCCTGACGCTTTCCGCAGACTGCACGTGATCATAGGGGATTCGAATCGTTCCCAATGGGCCACGATGATGAAGCTTGCCACCACGCATCTGGTGTTGTGCGTCATCGAACAGGCGGGGCGTGAAGGGCGTGAGTCGGGATTCTCACGTTTCGCGTTCGCGGATGCCAGCGCCGCCAATCGTGCGGTCAGCCGCGATATGAGCGGCGTGACTGCTTCGTTCGACATGGCCGACGGATCGACGTTGCAGGGTGGTGCCGTAGCCATGCAGGAACGTTATCTGCAGGCTGTGGAACAGTTCGTGGATGAGCATCCGGAAGTGGCTTCGTCGTTGCCGCGCACCGATGTGCACGATGTGATTCGTCAGTGGCGCAATGCGTTGGAAATATTCCGTTCCGGCAATGTGGATGCCTTGAGCGACAAGGTGGACTGGGTATGCAAGCATCGCCTGTTCGAAGCGCTGCGTACCCGTTCCGGTGGAAATATTACACAGCGCAAATTGGAGCAACTGGATTTGGATTATCATGACGTGGCCAATGGTGCGTTGTATGACTCGTTGCTTCGTCGTGGGACTTTGCACTCATTGATTGGCGATTGGCAGGCTCGGGAGGCCCGCACCACGCCTCCGGCAGACACGCGTGCCGCATTGCGTGGTAGGTTTGTCGGCGCGGCCAAGGCATATGGCGCGCAGTATTCCTGTGATTGGACCAGATTGTCGTTGCAATCGCCGCAGAAGATGGACATGGTCTTGCTTGATCCATTTCAATGTGAAGGGAACGAGGATTTCCAAGCCATGCTTGATGCTTTGGCATAAAGGTGAAGGCAGATGGTCTGCATGCATCTACGAGAGTGGGGCGCGGTCGAGGTTTATGGACCGTGCCCCACTCTCGTATTTGTGTTCCGCTATTTCGTTACGTGATTCTAAAGCGGTTAGTGTCGCTAGGCCGATCTAAGTCAGGCTTCGCCGCGGTATTTCGCCATCATCTGCGATTGCAGCTGCTGCGCGCTTGGCGGCGTCCATGTAATGGCGTCCGCACCTGCTTCGATGGTGGCGAGAATGCGTTCTTCGGAACCGCCTCCTGATGCGAGAATCGGGATTTCCGGATGGTGCATGCGGATGCTTGCCACAACCTGAGCGGTGCGTGCGCCTGCCGCCACATTGATGATGGCCGCGCCGGCAAGGATCTTACATTCGGTGGTCTCATCGTCTTCCGTGACTGTGGCGATGACTGGAATATCAACCATCAGCATGGTGGTTTCGATGGTTTCCGCAGGAGCGGGCGCATTGATGACAACGCCTGCCGCGCCTTGCATTTCGGCCACCATGGCCAATTCGGCCACACGTGGACCTGTGGTGGTGCCACCGCCCACGCCTACGAACAACGGCATCTGGGCTACGGTGAGCAGCGCTTGCGTGATGACCGGCTCGCCGGTGAACGGGTAGACGGCGAGAATGGCGTTGGCATTAGTGTTGCGAATGATCACGGCGTCGGTGGTATAGGCGAACGATTTGAGCGTATGGCCTTTGACTGTGATGCCGCCGCAATGTTGCGATATGACTGCGGGCACTCGCGCATTGGGGGAGGAGAGGCGACCTTCGATGCGTGCGGTTCCATAACGGGTGCGTGACACGTGAGGTGTCACGGAATGCTGTTCCACAGCCACGGCCTCACTTGGAGTGAACAGGGATCGTTTGCCGATACGAATTGGTTTGGGGCCGTTTGCCTCGGGAGAGTTCTCCTGCTCGTCGCTCATTCCTGTACCTCCGTGTCTGTGTGATTCAGCATAAGGAATTCATGGATGGCTTTACGTCGTTCCGCGTACTCTTCGCCGAGGAGTCTGGTGTCGGTGTTGTCGATGATACGTTGCAGAAGTTCGCTGAGAGTGGAAAGTTCCTCTTCGTTCAGGCATTCAAGCATATGCGTTGCCATGTCTGATGATTTTGGAAGCTGCTGTAGTGGTGCCACGCCACGACGGGCCGCTTCGACATTGCGTACCCGTGTTGCGGCGCGAAGCGCGGTCTGTGCGCGCGTCGCCTTGAGTTTGGTGTGCAGTATCAGGATGTTGAGTTCGTGAAGTTGGTTGATGACTTCTTTGCGTTGATCGGTCATGGATTCCCCATCTATATGGACACGATGTCTAATATAGATAGTCTAGCGCAGGATCAACCTGAGAAACGGTTGCATGCGGGAATCAGAAAAAAACAGATGCCCCGACCATCGTGGTCGGGGCATCTGATCGTCCATCATCACAATAATTACTTGGTGACAGCCTTCTTCAGCAGGGAGCCGGCGGAAATACGAACGCCGTAGGTTGCCGGGATCTCGATGGTCTCGCCGGTGCGCGGGTTGCGTCCGGTGCGTGCGGCGCGCTTGACGCGCTCAGCGGAGAACAGGCCGGTCAGCTTCAGGCCTTCGCCGGACTGCATTGCCTCGACGAACACGTCCTGGAAAGCGTTCACAGCTGCCTCAGCCTGTGCCTTGGTCAGGTTGGACTTCTGAGCGATCTTCGAGACGAGATCAGACTTGTTGTATGCCATAAAGCATCCTTCTTGGATCAGGGGACATTCTGATTACGAACATCCACGTTCTCTATGATATTAGCGCACTGTTATGAGGAAAACGGCATTTTATAAGGGCTTTAGGCGCTTTTTTTGAAAATCGGGGGGGAAATCAAAGCGTACGGGGGCGTTTGTCAGATTAAATTGTGCTTGTCGAGCCATTTCATAGCCAGTGCGCCGACCGGAATTCGCAGCCAGTAGAAGGCGATTCGGTAGACGAGAGTAGCGGAAACGGCAATGGTGGAGGGGATACCCACGGCGGTAAACGCCACCGACAGCGCGGCTTCCACGGCACCTAGGCCACCAGGTGTGGGAACCGCGGAACCCAAGGTGTTGGCAAGTAGGAAGATGAACGTGGTTTCTATGGGATTCGCGTGGCACCCAAACGCCATCAACGCGGCCCAGAAGCCCAGTCCGGTCGCAAGGTTGAGCACCAATGCGCCCGCTATGCCGAAAGCCAGTTCTTTCGGGCGTGCGAGAACGTCGACTAGATTGCGTGCATAAGCCTTTGCCATCGGAAGATATTTCTCGGTCACCAAATGACGTACCGGAGGAATCGCCATGGCCGCCGACACAACCAGTGCGACGAGGGCAATCACCATGATCAGCGTATTCGTCGGAATCATGCCGGACAAGGTGTTGCGCCCCGTGAACAGGCCGATTGTCAGCAGCAGCACGATGGTGGTGCCTCCCTGCACGGCCCAGACCGCGCTCATAACCGCCGTCGCGGCGGTACTGCGATAACCGCTTTTACGCAGGAACTGAAGGTTGACGAACGCGGGGCCAACACCGGCCGGCATGGAAACGGCGGTGAAGCCGGATGCCATCTGAGAGCAATACAAGCCGATCGTATTGCGTTTGTCGGAATCCATGAACACGCCTAAGGTAATGGCGGAACCAAGCCATGCAATAAAACCGAGAGCAACGCAAACCAGGGCCATAGCGAGATTCGCGTCTCTGACCGCTTTGATCATCTCGGCCGGCTGGATCTGTGTGAACACCACATATACGGCAACCACCAGCAAGGCGATGGCGAAGAAGGAGCGGAAGCTGAATCGCGATAGCGTGACTTTTTCCATCGAATCCGCAACATTCTGCGGGGCAAGCGCGGAAATTCGTGTGCGCAGATCGGCAAGCATCTTCTTATCCCAACCTGGTAGTGCGCGCGTTGCGGCTGGAACGGCGGCTTTTTGCACAAAAGGCGCCAGATTAATCAGCTGCTCATCGCCCCAGGTTCTGCGAGCGCAGGCGACCGCACGGTCGACGCCGTTCAACGTCGCAAGCAATACAAGAAGTTGTACCTTGTCGAGGGCGAAGTTTGGCGATGCGCTGCCATAATCGCCATTCTGCCATCCGGCAATCACCGGTTGATTGTTCTCCATACGAGACAAGGTGTCGGGTGTGATGCGCCGATGTGTGAAACCATGGCGATGCGCTGCTGTGAGATATTCCATGAATGCTTCTATATCATGGTCGGACATGGTGTTTTGGTTGCATTCCAGCGGCATGTGGTTGCGGTGGAACACCAGAATGGAGGATTCTCCATAATCAGCCACACCGTACACGTTCGGAGTTTCTAAGCCGGCATTGGATAGGCCAAGAATCATGGCGTAATGATGGTGCATGGCGTCAACGGAGGAACGATCGCGGCGCATGGAAACACCGGTCAGGCGAAGCCACTGCCACACCTGATTGAGGTAACCGGCCGCATGTACCTGATTGTCGAGCACGGAAACGGTGTATTGCGTGCCTTCATAATCGACGACATCGTAAATACGGGAGTTTTCGATCAGATCATCATCCAACGTGGCCTTCAATACGCCTGAATCGACGTATGGGGCGACTCTGCGTGTAAGCAGTGACACGTCAATGCCGATGGAACGCAACGATTGCTCGATTTGAGTGCCCCAAGCGCCATTGTTCTGCGTGCCGATGGCGAAGCGAATCAGCATGCCTATAACACGGCCTATGGCATAGGATGCAATGGCGCCGGCCAGCGAATTCCATGAAAGCACAACCATCAGCATTGCTACGGCGTACAGTACATTCCATCCCCATTTGGTGCATGAGCGGATACGACGCGGGCCTGAAACGGTGAGGAACGACGCCATGGCGGCGTAAAAATCGGGAAGCAGTCCGGTGCCTACGGATGTGCTGTTGGATTGCAGCGGAATGATTAGCATGGCATTGCCGGAATTGCTGATCAACGCGGATACGCCCCATACCGTGAAGAATCCGAAGATGAGGGACACTACGGAAACCACGCTTTGCAGCCACTCTTTGGATGCGAGCAGCTGAATGAGCACACTGACTGTGATGCATACGATGGCAAGTTGCTGCAGCAGGGAGGATGGCACATCCATCAGCCAGCTGACCACACGTCTTGCGGAGCGAACGTCGGATTCCACGCCGGATGCGGTGCCGTGCAGATACACGGAGAACAGGATTACGCCTATGCCGAGCACCAGCGCGAAGAACGCATGCGTCAAATCGGCGAAATCGCGGCTACGCTTCGGTGGCACATCGTCGATATGCGGCTTGGGCTTATTAGCTTCGGGGGAGTGAGACACTGTTGACTTGCTCCATACGTATGAGATTGGCTTTAGGTGGGTCACATTGCCCCACTGCATTCGATAATACGCCTTGAGGGTGGCCACGAAATACGTGGCCACCCTCAAAATGCATGGTTTTTAGCGCTTATTCGACAGTTGCGGTTCAGCGGTCGAAATCTACCAGCTTGCCGGCAACACCGGTATATGTTGCCGGAGTCAGCGCCTTCAAGCGGGCCGCTGTGGCATCGTCGAATGCCTGCTGGTCGATGAACTGTTCGACGGCCTCCTTGGAGATTTCATGGCCGCGCATGAGCTCCTTGACTTTCTCATACGGCTTGTCCATGCCTGGCAGACCAGCCAGTTCGCAGGCTCGCATGGCGGTCTGAATCGGCTCACCAAGCACCTCCCAGTTGGAGTCCAGCTCGGCTTCGATGGCGATGTCGTTCGGATGGATGGAATTCAGGCCGCCCATCAGATTATTGAGTGCCAGCACGGAATAGCCCAGTGCGGAACCAATATTGCGCTGCGTGGTGGAATCGGTTAGATCGCGCTGCCAACGGGACTCGACGAGCGTTGCGGACAAGGTGTCAAGCAGCGAGCAAGAGATCTCCAGATTCGCCTCAGCGTTTTCGAAACGAATCGGATTGACCTTGTGCGGCATGGTGGAGGATCCGGTGGCGCCCTTGACGGGAACCTGGGCGAACACGCCACGGGAGATGTACATCCATACATCCACGCACAGGTTGTGCAGAATACGGTTCGTATGGCTGATGGTACCGTACAGCTCGGCCTGCCAGTCATGCGATTCGATCTGCGTGGTCAACGGATTCCAAGTCAGACCCATGCGGTTGGTGACAAACTCACGGGAGACGGCAACCCAATCCACATCCGGGCATGCGGCCAGATGCGCGCCAAACGTGCCGGTAGCGCCATTGATCTTGCCGAGATATTCCTGAGACTTGACCTTGTTCAGCTGGCGGTTCAGGCGGTACACGTACACCGCAAGCTCCTTGCCCAGCGTGGTTGGGGTAGCCGGTTGGCCATGGGTCAGCGACAGCATGGCCTTGTCGCGGTATTCCTCGGCCTTCTGAGCCAGATGGTCGAGGATGGCCTGCGCGCCCGGCAGCCACACGTTCTCGATGCCGTTCTTCACACAGCGGGCAATGGACAGGTTGTTGATGTCTTCGGACGTGCAGGCGAAATGCACCAGGGTCTTGAGCCCGGTCAGCTGGGTTTCATGGCCGAGCACATCGGCGGCCTTGTCAAGCTGATCGTCGATGTAATATTCCACGGCCTTCACATCATGATGGGTTTTGGCCTCATGAGCGGCATGCTGAGCGATGCCTTCGGCGCCGAAATCCTCAGGGATGGAGCGCAGGAACGCCTGCTCCTCATCGGTAAGCGGCTTGACGCCCGGAACGATGGTTTGGTTGCCGTTGCCTTCAAAACCGTTGGCAAGCAGAATCATCCATTCGACTTCCACACGCATGCGCTCGCGGTTCAATGCCGGTTCGCTCAAATATTCGACAAGCGGAGCGGTCTGCCCATGGTAGCGGCCGTCAAGAGGAGTCAATGCGATTGCAGGGGAGATATCAGTAAGCTTCATAGGTAACAGCATACGTTCAGCCGTAAACGAGATCCGGGTATCTGTCCGCTCGGTGGATGTCGCCTATCGTGCGTTATCAGTTCTGCTCGGCTGCGGCATGGCCGCTGTGTGCTTTTATTTGCTCATACGACCTTCGAAATACATGACCTCTTGCAGGTCGCCGTCGAGAATCTCATCGAAATGTCGTTCGTGGGTTTTCACGGTGGACGATCCCATATCGGTTGCGTTCTGATATGCGGCTTGATGATATTTCAGCCAATGCGTGATCTCCTTGTTGTCGGGAGCGTCTATGACGGGAGTTCCCGCGAACGTTGATTTCGGATTGTTGTCGGACTTGCTTGCGGTGCCGCGTACGGTCAGCCAATGTTCGGAATTGGGATTGGGCGCGCCGTCGAGGGCTGCCACAAGCTCGTCGTCCATCTCCACGCTGGTCACCCACGTTTTGTCTGGAATCGGATGGTTGGCTACGGGCGATCCGGCGGTGACCACATGTTTGACGTCATAATCGTCCTTCAGATCCGATGCGATGGTGGCGGCGACGATGCCGCCCTGCGAATGCCCGATCAGCGCGACCGGCTCATCGGAGTTGATGCCGGCCTGCTTCATGGCTTCCTGCACCATGCGTGCGCTGTCCGCCTCCATACGCTGCTTGCTATCGGAGCTCATAAGCTCAACGTTCTGCGGCCATCCGAACGGGGAATCCCGCTTGCCGTCGGTGCCGGGAATGGTGACGAGCCATGAGTTGGTGCCATCGGTTCTACGGTATTTAGAGATGGCGATGGTACCGTACTCAAGCCCGCTGTTGAGATCGGCTTTGCCGAGACGTTCCTCGCCGAGACGCCGAAGATCTTCCATCGCTTCGCTCACGCTATGTGATTCTCGAACCACTTCGGTTTTCGGCCGGACTCGGGTGACGGTGAGGTTGTTGCCCTGAATCAGATTGTAGCCATGCGAGGATGTTTTGGAAATGGTGCCGGCCGCATGGTTGACTTCGTCGGCATGCAACAGGCCTGCGACTTTGCCGTATCCACTGAGCGCGGCGCCGGCCGCGCCCATAATGCCTTCCTGCGCCCAATCCAACGAATCCAACAGGTAGATGGGGTTGGATTTACCTTCATTGATGGAACCCATCACATATCCCAAGGCAGACATGGCCATGCCAGCAAGTATCGACTCCTTCGGGAATGATGTGATCGTCAATTGCAGAAGTTCGTTCAAAGCCCTTCTACCGGCGTCATCGACTTGGGAATACAGAGATTGCGCACGAATGATCAAGGCCGATAATTCAGACAATCGTGCCGCCATAGCTCCCAGTGCGCTCGCGTGGCTGTCGCAACGTTCGATGAGTTGATCGTACGGCAATTCGATATGGTCTGCGGCATTGCAGTAGAAATTTGATCCGGACAGCAGGGCGACGGCCGATGACGCATAGGGATAAGTGGAAAGCTGAAAGCTCAACGCCCGAAACGAGTCATGGGTGCGGTTCAATTCGTCGGCCGCATGGCTGAGCGCTTTCGCAGCATGCAGATATGCTTCGGTTTCCTCTGTGGAATATTTGCATCCGCCGCTGACTCTGGCGGTCACTTGCCAGCTCATGCCGCACCTACCGACCATAGGATGCGTGAGGTGTCGTTGAGCGCGTCTCGCAACGCCAAGGATTGCTTGCGTAACTCATCGAGCCGCGCGCGATATAATTCGGCGGCGGTTCCCGTCCAATCGGGTAGCGAACAGGATGCGAGCGCGGCGTCAAGATCATCGAGGCGTCGCGATGCGGAAGTGAGTCTGGCGTTGATCAGCGTTTGGGTGACGCGTATGCCGGTACGACAATGGCAGGGCATGCCCGGCATTGAAGCCAAGGTGTTGATGGGGTTGTACCCCAGTGAGGGAACAAACGGGTATGTGATTGAAGTGTTCATAGCTGTATTGGAACACATCGGGCGGCTGCCGTGGCGTGGAGAACGAGACCTGTGGTCGGAGGATGGTCGAAAAACAAGTTGCCGGCGTGTCGTCGTTGGAAAATCAACGAAAGCTCGCCGGCATGCCTGTGGATAACTTGCTTGAAGTAAGTCCCCTTACCAAGGTTTTGCAGGTGAGGACGTTCCGTCGGAATCCTGTTTGGCGGCAGAACCGGAATCGTTGGAATCGGATTGGGTGGATTGCGCGTTCTGCGCCAGAAGCTCCTCGACTTTCTGACGTTGCTCGTCGGTCAATGTGCTTCTGTTGCCTTGATTGCCGTCGGTGATGGACTGCTCACCTTCGATGGCAGTGCCGGTATCGGATTTTCCTGAATCCTGCATTGACTGGATCTTCTTGCGTATGGATTCGGTCAGTCTTGCCGAGACGGCGGCGTTATGTTCGATGGATGAACGCACGTTTGGCAACAACAACGCGCCTGCCGCTCCGGCTTCACGGAATTGGGCGTCGGTCTGCTGCTGTTGGGTCTGTAATTTGTCGAAATCGGCGTCCTGCTGTTGGCTGGCTTTGATATTCGTGTTCAAGCTGTTCGTGGCTTGATTGTAGTTGCTTACGGAAGCGAGATTCACTATGGCAAGCGCGCCCACGGCGATTGAAATGGCCGCGATGACGGCGATGATGATACGAACAGGCAAGGATGCGCGTGCTTTGACGGTCGTGCTCACAGCAGCCTCCTGGATTGCGTGATCCATGCTCCGGCTTCGAAAGCCAGCAGCAGCGCTACGGCAATGGCGAACGGCCAGACCACGGCGACGGTTCTCGTGCGTTGTTTGGTGGTGTGCGTGACACGCCATTGGCCGGATGCTTCTTTGGAGGCTCCGCTGTTCATGGTTGTTGTCGCGTTGAGTTGGATGGCGGTTCCGCTGAGTTCGTCGGCTATGGTGTTCATATCGTCGGCGTTCATGCGTGATACGCCAGGTTCGCCGGTTTCCGGATCGGTGACCCACTGTCCGTCGCCTTCGTTCACGCTATCGCCGGTCATGGGGATGTTACCCCCTTGTTCGCTGCCGACGGCAATGGTGAATGCGTCGGAAAGGTAGCGGCGTAGTGATGAGAACGTACGACGTGTTTTCGAAGATGTCTGTTCGCCGTCCGAAATCAGGTACAGCACAATCGCATCATCCGGGTGCTGCTCATGAATCGACTTGCATGTCAACAGCAACTGGTCGATCGGCACATCCAAAGTCGAACCGGCCGAAACGGAAGTCGATTCCGGCGCGAGCGTGTCCGCCCAATTGTCGATCGCTTTCGAATCGGGTGTCAATGGAACATCCAATGTTCCCGAAGCTCCGAATCGCAATGCTGCGAAACTGGAATTTGGGTACATGGCGGTGATGTCTTTCACGGCCTGCTTGGAAACATTCAAACGGCTGAGTCGCTCGTCGGAACCGTATTGCGCGTCCTTGACCGCCATGGAACCGGTCACGTCGACCGCCACTACCACATCGGTGGTGTTGATCGCGCGGCTATTCGTGGATGAGACGATGCTTGGGGTCAATGCCATAACGGCCACGAGCATGCAGGTAAGGGAACGTCTTACGCAAGCCCAGACGGTTTCGTCGCTTTGCCCTCGTCTGCGGATATGCAGCACGATCTGTGCGACTGCGCAAGCCAGCATGGCCACGGCGACCGCCAAGCCGACAGGCCAACCCAAAGCTGGGGAGAGCGTCAGATGATTCATCGCTTCAACCTCCAAGCCAATATCAGCCAGAACACCATTACCACAGCCAGCGCCAATGTCCACCATCCAGGCGCGTCCGACATGGCGGCCTTGCTGCTTGACGCGCTTTCCTGGCTGCGACGTGATTCGATTTGTTTGACCAGTTCGGAAACGGAAGCGCCGTTCGATTGCGTGAGAAACACGCCGTCATGTGATTCGATTTCGGATTTGAACTGACTGGTGGTCTGCTCCGATTCGCTTTGCTGTGGTCCGGAAAAAAGCCCGTCGACCGTGATTTCCGCCTGTTTGGTCAGGTCGAGTGCTTCCTGAAGCGTGTATGTCGGATCTCCTGAAACGACATTATCGGTGGCGAGCACAATGGAAGCGGCACGTTGACGGGACGAGGTGTCCGCATTGGCGCTGCCGTAGGCGAAACCGGGCAGCATGGCCGCACAGCTCACTACGCCATCGCCGATTAGGGAAGTGGCGTCCTTGCGATTCTGAGTGCCTTCCAACCAGTCGGAGATCGCCTGATAGTCGCTGTCTTTCATCTTGTCGATATCATCTTGCGATTCAACACCCTTCAGTATCGTACTGGCCTTGTCGAGCTGCTCGGATACCAGCTCATAATCGTCGGTCAACGGAAACACGGTACGTGACGTGGAATTGAAAATACTCAATCCGATGCGTTCGCCCTTGAAACTATCAACCAATCTGCGGTAGGTGTCGATCACTTCTCGGTCGTAAGGCAACGTCGATCCAGACACGTCCAAGCACAGCACGATATCGCGGCTGCTTGCGCGTTCCTCTCCTTCATCAACGGTGCTGGGGCGTGCCATCAGCGCTATCGTCAATACCAACGCGGCCACCAGCAGGACAGCGGCCATACGTGACAGCGTGCGCCACTGCCGGAACAGCTTCGACGCGGTTTCGGTGTTGAGATCGTCATCTAAGCTGAACGTTCGTGCGGATCCGGTATCGACATGCTTGCGTTTCGCGTCGACCAGCACCATGACGGCGATGACGGCCAATGCCGCAATCAGACCTGCGAAACCGGCCCACGGCCAGTGCCATGACAATTCCATTCATCGCCACCTTTCCACAAGATTGGCAACCCACTCTCCGGCTTGTTCGACGGTGGCCTCCCTGGCAGTGTGATTGCGTTCGGCATCAGCGAATTCCGGCGGATACAACGCTTCGATGGTCTGTCTGAGCAAGGTGAGACCATGCTGATTGCCTGTCGTGCGTGGAGTCGCTTCAATATCGGTGAGCGTTTGGCTGCGCACATCGCTGCCGGTGGCTGCGGATGCAAAATCCCTTGCGATGGCCGCAAGCAGAGCGAACGCGTTCTCCCTCGTAAGATCGCCTTTGGCGTGACGGGCAACCACATCATCGATGCGTTCGTGCCATACCGACGTGCCCGTGGCCGCATCATGACGTCCGTGATTGACTGTCTTCGTGGGCCTACGGTTCGGACGTGACAGCCACACCACGAGAATGACGAGTGCCACGGCGATGGCGATGCACATTGCGATGACGATGCCCAGACCCGTTTCGATATGAATCGGATCCATCGTGTCGAAACCGTTGTCGGACAAGGTGATGATCATGCCTTGCCTCCCAGAGTGAGCGCGGACGGGGCTTTCAGCTGATTGCGCGTGGAGCGGGCCAGGGAAACGGATACCATCCGAACGAATTCGCGGAACATGCGTTCGCTTGAATCGGCGCGGATTACGGTGGAACCGCAACGATTCAACTCATGCCGGACGGATGCGGACAGATATTCGCGGTGCGTGCGAACCTCCTGCGCTGTTTTGCCAGTGCGTAGGAATGCGGGGACACGACGATCGTTGTTCGCGTTGAACACCGTGCGCGCTTGTGCGTCGTCGAATGGATTGATGGTGGCCACGTCGATAAGCACCATCGGGTGGGTTCTCGCGATCCTGCGAATGGATTCCATATGACGTTCCTCAAGTGCGTGCTCGTCAGTGGCGAGTATGACCAGCGCATCCCTATCGCGAATGCGGTGGGCATACTTCAGCAAGGCGTCGATATTGCGGGGCTTGCTCCAATCACGTTGCAATGCATTGTCCAACGTCTGCTCGAATTGCGCGAGTCCGCCATTAAAAGGCACGCGAGTGATCGAACCTGCGTCGCCGAACACGATGGACACTTCGTCTCCTCGGCGCAGGCTGAGCGAGGCGAACATGCACAAGGCGTTGGCTGCGACTTGGTGCGCCTGCTCACCGGAAACGCAGGTGCCGGTCATCTCCTGTCCGACATCGAGCAAAAGCCAGGCTCGCGAGGTGGATGGGCGTTCCCGCTGCACCACCATTGGACGGCCAACACGGGCACTGGTCTTCCAATCAATCCGTTTCGCTTCGTCTTCGGGTTCGTAGACGCGGATGTCCATGACATCGTCGGCGCCGAAACGTTTGTCCGACGCATGCGCTCCCTCAAGAATGCCAAGCGCTTTACGGACGGTCGGCAGACTCAACGTGGTTCCGAGAGCCTCGATCTTGCTGCGGATCGGATCTTCGGAACGAATTGCGTCGATCATGGAACGGGAACCGCCTGAACGATGGAGTCCACCACCTGGTCGCTGGTGATGCCGTCGGCAAGAGCTTCAAACGTTAGCAGAATGCGATGGCGCAGCACCTCATGGGCGAAGGTTTTGACATCTTCCGGAACCACATAGTCGCGTCCCTGCATTAGCGCGTTGGCCTGTCCGATACGGATCAGCGCGATGGATGCGCGCGGCGAAGCTCCGAGACGCACCAGCGTGGACAGTCCCTGTACCGGCTTGGTGCCTGCCCCTCGTGATGTGGCCGCGATATCGACCGCATATTTCATGATCGCGTCGGAAACATGCACGCGGCGGGCGACAGAGCGCAGGAATTCGACATCGCTGATGGATACGACATCTCCGGTGAGTACTCGTGAATCGAAGGTGTCGGAACCGCGACGGGTAAGCATGGAGAGCATGCGTTGCTCTTCCTGAGCGGTCGGATAGGTCATGACCGCCTTCATCATGAAACGGTCCATCTGCGCTTCAGGAAGGTTGAACGTGCCTTCCTCCTCGATGGGGTTCTGCGTGGCGATGACCATGAAAGGCTTCGGCAACGCAATGCGCTGGCCCCCGATGGTGGTGGCTCCTTCGGCCATGGCTTCAAGCATGGCCGACTGTGTTTTCGCGTTCGAACGGTTGATTTCGTCGAGCAGCACGAAATTGGCGTGGATGGGTCCGATCTGCGTGGAGAACTTCTGTGTGGCGAAATCGAAGACTTGGGTGCCCACCAGATCTGACGGCATCAGGTCTGGGGTGCACTGCACCCTTTTGAACGATCCGGACACAGAGGTAGCCAGCGTTTGCGCTGCCGTGGTCTTGGCCAGGCCAGGCACGGATTCGATGAGAATATGGCCGCCTGCCACCAGTGTGGTGATCAGCGATTCACGAAGATTGTCTTGCCCTACCAAGGTCTGTGCGAAGCGTGCGCGGATTCGTGCGCCGATTTGCTTCGCGCGGTTGATGTCTTCCGCAGACAACGTGCTTGGTTTGCTGACGACCGGCATGGGAATGGGGGCCGGGGCCGGTGCCGGATTTTTTGGAGGGAATAAAGCCATGATTGCTACTGTAACGGGTTAAGCTGACGGAAGGGACCAATTCACAGGCTTTTCACCTGCGGCGATGAGCGCTTGATTGGCGCGTGAGAACGGCTTGGATCCGAAGAATCCATATCGTGCTGACATGGGGCTTGGGTGGGGCGACGAGATGATGAACGCATTGGTGAGCAGCGGCTCCAACGTTTGCGCCTTGCGTCCCCACAGAATAGCGACCAAAGGCTTGGCGCTGCCGTCGGGATTGCGGCGGTTGTTGAGCGCCCTGATCGCAGCGTCAGTGACGATCTCCCATCCTTTGTCTTGGTGACTGCCGGGCTTGCCTGCTTCGACGGTCAGACACCTGTTCAGCAGCATGACGCCCTGGCTCGTCCAAGGCGTCAGATCGCCGTTCGCGGGCATAGGGATACTGAGATCATCCGTCAGTTCCTTGTATATGTTGGTCAGGCTGCGAGGTATCGGCTTGACTTCCGGTGCCACGCAGAAGCTCAGTCCCACCGGGTGCCCGGGGGTGGGGTAAGGGTCCTGTCCCACGATAAGCACTTTGATGCTGTCGAACGGAATGGTGAACGCGCGTAGAATATTCGCGCTGGCCGGAAGGTATCGGCGTCCGGCTGCGATCTCCCCTCGGAGAAAATCGCCCATGTGGTGCACCTGTGGTTCGACTTCGGCGAGGGCGTTCGCCCATCCGGGCTCCACGAGGTCTTTCAATGGTTTGATGTGCGCTTGTGTCATGAACCTTACTGTACGACGTGTTGCGGTCCTGACGATTGACGTGGTCTGGTTTTCGCGGGATGGTTTCACGGGCGTGTGGAATAGGGTGGGAATGCGGTTCGATTGCATTCTGACTGAGGTGGTCGGTACACTTGGCAGATAAGTGTGTGAGAAACGAGGTTTGCAATATGGCTAAGCAGGACAAGGAGACCTACGATTCCTACGAGAAGGATGTGTACGACAATCCTCCGGCGGGGCCTATGGGTGTTCATCGTGGTGCGCGTTCTGCAGCGTCCCGTGCCATGCCGTACGTCATTGTCATCATTGTGGCGCTGCTTGCGGGTCTACTGTTCTGGGGCGTTTACTCGGGTGAGATCAACAATCTGAAGATGCCGTGGTCGTCGCAGGAGAGTCCGACCACTTCAAGTGCCGAAAAGAGCAAGAGCGGCGAGAGCAAGTCCAAGTCCCAATCCGATTCCGCTTCCGGCAATAAGACGGACGCATCCAATGCCGGTTCGTCGACCGACTCGCAGCAAAACGATCAGAACACCGATCAGAACACCGATCAGAACGCCGAGCAGGCGGATAACGCCACTGCGCAGCAGGTCGTGAACACGGGCACCGAGGTACGCGTGGTGAACGCGACGAACATCACCGGTTATGCGCAGAGCAAGGCTGATGTGCTGGTCCAAGCCGGGTACACCAGCGTTTCCGCCAGTAATCCGACGGGAAATGTTCCTTCGCAGACCGTGGTTTGGTATCAGAACGAAACCGATAGGGCCACCGCCGAGAATGTCGCCCAGACCTTGGGGATTTCTAATGTGCAGCAGAGCGATGGGCTTGTCACGCCGATCGTCGTGGTGCTGCTGGACTGAAAACGCCGTGGGTAACCATGTGAAGCCTTGTTCTCCTCGTGAGGGCAAGGCTTTTGTTTCCTTGAAATTCCAATGATTATGGCGTTTTTTATGAGGTTTGGTTTCTTGCTTACAGCGCAACCGTCGCCATTGAGTTTGGCACTCTCGGCCTGAGAGTGCTAATCTGCCAATTAGCACTCGAGGAGTGGGAGTGATAACTAGCAGCTGACGGCTGGTACGTTCTTCGCTTCGAAAGTGGGAATAATACCGTGTAGCCATATGTGGAGGAACAATGGCAAAGATCATTGCATACGACGACGAAGCTCGTCAGGGAATGCTCGCGGGCCTCGACAAGCTCGCTGACACCGTTAAGGTCACCCTCGGTCCGAAGGGCCGCAACGTGGTTCTCGACAAGACCTACGGCGCTCCGACCATCACCAACGATGGCGTTTCCATTGCCAAGGAAATCGACCTGGACGACCCGTACGAGCGCATCGGTGCCGAACTGGTCAAGGAAGTCGCCAAGAAGACCGACGATGTTGCTGGAGACGGCACCACCACCGCAACTGTGCTTGCACAGTCTCTGGTGCACGAAGGCCTGAAGAACGTCACCGCCGGTTCCAACCCAATCGCTCTGCGTCGTGGTATCGAGAAGGCTTCCGAGTCTATCGTCAAGGAGCTCATCGCAGCTGCCAAGGACGTTGAGACCAAGGATCAGATCGCTGCCACCGCAACGATTTCCGCAGCCGATCCGGAAGTCGGCGAGAAGATCGCTGAGGCGCTGGACAAGGTTGGCCAGGATGGTGTTGTGACCGTTGAGGACAACAACCGTTTCGGCTTGGATCTGGACTTCACCGAAGGCATGCGTTTCGACAAGGGCTACATTGCCCCGTACTTCGTGACCAACGCCGAAAAGATGGTCTGCGAACTGGACAACCCCTACATCCTCTGCAACGAAAAGAAGATCTCCAGCATGAAGGACATGCTCCCCGTGCTGGAACAGGTCGCCAAGGTCAACCGTCCTCTGGTGATCATCGCTGAAGACATCGAAGGCGAAGCCCTGGCCACCCTCGTGGTGAACAAACTCCGCGGCGCCCTGAACGTGGTGGCCGTGAAGGCTCCCGGCTTCGGCGAACGCCGTAAGGCCATGCTCGAAGACATCGCCATCCTCACCGGCGGTGAAGCCGTGTTCGAAGAACGCGGCGTGAAGCTGGAAAGCCTGCCCCTGTCCTCGCTCGGCACCGCCAAGCGCGTGGTCATCGACAAGGAAAACACCACCATCGTTGACGGCGCCGGCAAGTCCGACGAAATCAAGGCCCGCGTGAAGCAGATCCGCGCCCAGATCGAAGAAACCACTTCCGATTACGACCGCGAAAAGCTGCAGGAACGCCTCGCCAAGCTGGTGGGCGGCGTCGCCGTGATTCATGTCGGTGCGGCTACCGAAACCGAAATGAAGGAAAAGAAAGACCGCGTGGAAGACGCCCTCAACGCGACCCGCGCGGCCGTTGAAGAAGGCATCATCCCCGGCGGCGGCACCGCGTTCGTCCGCACCATCAAGGTCCTCGACGACATCAAGCCCGCCGACGACGACGAACTGGCCGGCCTCAACATCGTCCGCCGTTCCCTTGAAGAACCCTTGCGCCTCATCGCCGGCAACGCTGGCCATGAAGGTTCCGTGGTTGTGGAAAAGGTCCGTGAAGGCAAGGACGGCTTCGGCTTCAACGCCGCTACCGGCGAATACGAAGACCTCATCAAGGCCGGCGTCATCGACCCCAAGAAGGTGGCCCGTATCGCTCTGCAGAACGCCGCTTCCGTGGCTTCCCTGCTCCTGACCACCGAATGCGCCATTGCCGAAAAGCCCGAACCCAAGAAGGACATGCCCGCCATGCCCGATATGGGCGGCATGGGCGGCATGGGCGGCATGTACTAAGCCACGGCTTGGCACAGCCCTCGCAGCCTAGCTGAATCAAGCCCCCGGCAACGTCATGTTGCCGGGGGCTTTTGTATGTGCATTGGGGAGGGGAGAGGGGCTGAATGGTGAATATTAGAATTTTTCTTGCTACGGGCAAATGCTTGTGCGCAGGCGGGAAACGGTCCCAACCGGGAAGATGTCGTATCTCTGACGGGCTCGCACCAAGTCTTGGATACGCGTGGGGGGCACCACAAACATATCCTTTTCGGCGGCACCTGGAAATTTTGAACGAACGGCGGGTGGCTACTACCTTTCATCTATCTGACAACCGCCCTCCTTGAGCCCTTCCCCAAAACACTGGTGCCCTCCGTACAGTCGCTATTTCCCTCGAGCTCGACTATGCGCGGACGGCCTTCCCCCTGTTGCACTGCATCGGCAGGAGCTACCGCACGCGTCTACAAACCGCCCCGGACACGCTCAACGGCAACCGATACGGCTTATGCGGACCTTCTTGGAAAAACACGGCTGCACGGTGGGAGACGGTATCTTCATCTCCTTACGGGAAATAACAAAAAGGCATCCCCGATCCCGACGACGCCTTCTTGTTTGAAAAAATTCTTCTGAAATCAATCGAGGGTTCCCAGTCCCGTTATGTCCAATTGAGGCTCCACTGCTTTAGAGCGGATTCCTCCTAGTGCTATCACCGTATGGTACAAATAGTCATGCGTGAATATTTTTCCTGATGTAGAGGCATGCTTGAGCGCCGCAACGATGTCGCCATGCTTTTCAGCAAACAAGTCGCTGTACCAAAAGAAGAAGGGGATGTTTTTCTGTTCCGGATATTCCGTGCCCGTCCCGCCTATCGCATGTAAAAACCTTCCATGCTCACCAAGTAATTGTCCATGATCGGAGACGTACACGACAATGGCGTCATGGTCTTTCAGCTGTGCGTAGAGTTTCGCAAGAAAATCGTCCGTCTTGACGATTGTATTGTCGTATGCGTTGATGACATTCTGCCGATGCTCCATCATCGATTCAGGCGTGTACTCATCCGGAGCAAAGACCTTAAATGTCTCTGTATAGTTTCCACGGTAATCGTAGTGAGATCCCGTTGTATGGAGCAACAGCAACAGGCCGTGCTGATATGTCTTGAACAACGGTTCCGTTTCTTTCAACAAATCCTGATCTGTAGGAGAACTAAAGTACCGTATGTCTTTCGACGAACCGATGAGGGCGTCCGTCAAATGCCCTGAGCGGCCAAGCTTATTCTGTCTAGAGTAAAAACAAGTCATAAAACCATGCTTGTTGAACAGCGGGATAAAACTTCCCATCGTGGGGACTCTGTTTTCCTCCGTGGCGTTCGTCAACATGCCGACAAGCGAGTTTCTTGTCTGTACAGCGAAGGAACGGGCAATCCCCAAATTGATGATATGGCTTACTTGTTCCAGTTGTGGATTGGTCTTCCTTCCGTACCCGTTCACGCTGAAATGATCACCACGGGCACTTTCGCCCAATACAAGGACAACAATGGGCTTATCCGCCCCGCACTGGGAGGCTAGCTCAGCCGGCGAAGGCAACGAAGCCAAACGCTGCGATTTTTCCTCCTCTACCCAATACGTCTTGAAAACAGAAAAAAAGGAAAGAGGAACAATATTGCGCGTTGCCAAATACATCCTGAGCGGGGACTCCGGATCCGTTTCGTCTATGTAGAGTTTGCCTCCCTCTTTCAAGATCAAAAAACTCGAAATCAAAAGGAGCAAACTGGCAATCCACTTTTTATTGCTTATACGGACAAAGCGCAGCAGATAAGCATGGACAATGGAAATTACAATGGCCAAAATCGCTGTGACAACAAGCGGAATACTCAAAAAACTTTTTATTTCAAAGGCATTCGCCTCGAGCATAGCGGCCAAGACATCATATGTGAGAATCCTGCCGTATACCCAATAAAAATACGTCAATCCCAACCCAATACCATGCAGGAGAAAAATACAGACAGTCCCCATCTTTTTCCAACGAGCAAACAACAGTGAGCAGAAAAGGAACAGGCACGCGTATAAGAATCCAAAATATATCAACTGGGGCCCGTGAGCGGCGCTGAAGACTTCCGGGTTGTACAAAAGACCGCAGAATACGCTCACAAGAAAAAAGAGACCGGACAATATTTTTTCTTTCATGCTCATTACCTCTTAAAAATTCTTCAGCAAAAGGGCTATACCTGTTCGACATCCTATCGTAAAGAGAAACGTCTATTCTTCATCTCTCCCTCGTTGCCGGAAGTGCGGCAGTCGAATACACCGCCAAGGAGTCACCATGAACATTGCTCTCGTCATCATCGACATGCAAAACGATTTCGTCCTTCCCGAAGCTCCGCTGTGCGTGAAGGGCGCGCAGGCCACCGTACCCACCATCCAAAAACTGCTCGACCGCGCACGCGCGGAAGGCTGGCGCGTGATCCACGTGATCCGCCAGCATCGCCGGGATGGGAGCGATGTGGAGATCGGGCGCGCGCCGCTGTTTACCCAAGGAGCAGGCATCTGTGTCCCCGGCACCAAAGGCGCCGAGATCGTCGATGAGCTCGCGCCGCTGCCGAACGAAACCATCCTGCGCAAGCTCCGTTTCAGCGCGTTCTTCCAGACGGAACTCGACATGATCCTGCGCCGCCTTAAAATCGACACCCTGCTTATCGCCGGGACGCAATACCCCAACTGCGTCCGGGGGACCGCCACGGATGCGATGAGCCACGACTACAACACCATCGTAGTCACGGACGCCTGCTCCGCCCAAACGGACGAGATCGCCGCAACCAATATCCGCGATATGAAAAACATGGGCATCACCTGCGTCACGCTGGCGGAACTGCCCTCCATACTGGCCTAGACGCCCACCGTTACGCTGCCGAAAGAGAGCTTCCCCCTCTCGGTTTTCTCGCTCAAAGAGGGAAAACCGCCCACGCTCACGGTGTGACCTTCTCCGACACCTTTTTCCAACAGGAACTCCCTCCGCGCCGCCTCCCCACCAGTCAAAAGTCTTGGGAGGATGAGGGAAGGGGGTGTGGGGGAGGGGAGAAGGCAACCCTTCTCCAGAAGGGTTCCTTTTCTCCCTTCCCCCACATAACTTAATACGCGTGCTCGTCCTTCTGGAGGCTTTCGGGGGTCACCTTGTGGGCGAAGGTGTAGTACACCCACGCCTGATAGGCGATGACCACGGGGATGCAGCAGAGGGTTACGCCAAGCATGATCTTGAGGGTCAGCTGGCTGGACGCGCCGTTGAAGACCGTCACGCTGTACGCGGGATCGATGCTGGAGATGATGATGCCGGGATACATGCCGAGCACGCCGAAGAAGGTCACGGTAATGATGAACAATGCGCTGAAGAACCACGCGCCGAGCAGGTTGTCGGCCCAGATCATTACCCGGACGGTGAGCAGGGAAGCCACCGCAAGGATCGGGAAGATGAGCAGCGTGGGATGCTCGGCGTAGTTGGCGTACAGGTTGGTGTAGAACGCGGTCAGGGCGAGGAAAAGCAGGGCTACGGCGAGGACCAGAGGCCAGACCACCTGCGCCGCGCCGACGGCGCGTTCATGGATGTCGCCTTCGGACTTGAGGGCCAGCCAGAGGGCGCCGTGCATGCAGAAAATCAGCACGAAGAAGATGCCGCCCGCGAGGCCGTAGGGGTTCAGAAGCTTGATGATGTTGCCGTGGTACACGCCGTTGCCGTCGATCGGGATGCCCATGAACAGGTTGGCGAAAGCCACGCCGAGCAGCAGCGCGGGCAGGAAGTTGCCGAGGAACTGGCAGGCGTCCCAGAACTTGCGCCACTGGGGGCAATCCTTCTTGTTGCGGAACTCGAAGGACACCGCGCGGAAGATCAGGGCGAAGAGCAGGATGAGCAGCGGAGCGTAGAGCGCGCTGAACATCACCGCGTAGGCCTTGGGGAAGGCGGCGAAGGTCACGCCGCCGGCCGTGATGAGCCACACTTCGTTGCCGTCCCAGTAGGGGCCGGCAGCGTTGTAGATGATGCGTTTTTCTTCATCGTTCTTGGCAAGGAAAGGCAGCAGGGTCCCCATGCCGAAGTCGAAGCCGTCCAGGACAAAGTAGACCGCCCAGAGCAGTCCCCACAAAACAAACCAAGTGGTTTCAAGCATATTGGTAATCCTCTCTTAGGGTAGGGATGGCGGGGCTAGGCCTGCGCTTCAGGGGCGGCTTCCGGGCCCTTCTTGGCATACTTGCGGAGCAGGTAGATGTCCAGAATGCCGAGGAAGGTGTAGATGACGATGAAAGCCGCGAGCGAGAGCCCTACAGAGGACGTCGGGACCGGCGACACGGCGTCGGAGGTCCGCATGAGGCCATAAACAATCCACGGCTGGCGGCCTATTTCGGCCACGGCCCAACCGGCCATGATCCCGAGGTAGGGCAGGGGGATCACGTAGATCAGCGCCTTCATGAGCAGGGGGTGGTTTTCGAGATCCTTTCTCCACCACCACGCGGCGATGGCCAGCAGCACGAAGAGGCCCGCACAGGCTACCATGAAGCGGAAGGAGAGGAAGGTGGGAAGGACTGGAGGAATGTCGTCGGCGGGGAAGGCGTCGAGGCCCTTCACTTCCGCGCTCGGGGAATTGAAGGCCAGCAGGCTCAGCAGGCTCGGGATGGGCAGGGCCTGAATGCTGTTGGTGCGGTTGGCCTGATCAGGCCATGTGAGGAGATACATGGGGACGTGGGTGCCGGTTTCCCAGTGGGATTCCATGGCGGCGAGCTTGGCGGGCTGCATTTCCGCGACGATCTGCGCGTGATGGTGGCCCTGAAGGCCGAGCAGCAGGACGAGGATCAGGGTGAAGGGCGCGGCGATGCGCACGGAACGCTTGAACAGATCCAGCTCGTTCTTGCGGAGCAGGTGCCACGAGGAGACGCCGAGCACAAAGAAGCCGCCGAGCATCCATGCGGCGAAAATCGTATGGAAATACTGGCTCCATGCGAAGGGGTTGGTCACGACATCAAAGAAGCTGGACAGCTCGGCGCGGCCGTTCTTGATGACGTAGCCGACGGGGTTCTGCATCCAGCCGTTGGCGAGGATGATCCACAGGGCGGACAGGTTCGAGGCGATGGCCACAAGCCAGATCGCGGTCAGGTGGACCTTCTTGCTCACGCGCTCCCAGCCGAACGCCCACACCGCAAGGAAGGTGGACTCAAGGAAGAAGGCGGCCGTGGCTTCGATGGCCAGCAGCGAGCCGAAGATGTCGCCCACATATTCCGAGTAGCGAGACCAGTTGGTCCCGAACTGGAATTCGAGGGTGATCCCGGTCACGACGCCGAGGACGAAGTTGATGAGGAACAGCTTTCCCCAAAACTTGACCATTCTTTTGTACACTTCATTGCCCGTGCGGACGTAGAGCGTCTCCATGATGGCGAGAAGAACCACGAGTCCGAGGGTCAGCGGGACAAAGATGAAGTGGAAAAAGACGGTCACGGCAAATTGCAACCGTGACAGCATGACAACATCCATAGAATTCCCCCATGATTTTGGTTTCCGGCCGGAAGCCGGATCATTGCCGGAGCCCAGTCTCCTCAGGCTCCTTTGAAAAGTATATGATATTAGGCCGCATCGGAAAGGATTCTTCCCTAAAACGGCGCGTGGAGGCGGTTTTCTCAGCCCGGCCCCGTCTCCTCTCGCTCACGAACGCTTCCGCGCGATGCCCCGCGCATTGCCTTCGCCGCCGGAACGGGAGGCGGGGGAAAGCCCGAAGGCTTCCCCCCGGAACATCAGCACTTCGCCTTGAGGGCCTCGGCAACGGTCTTGCCGAGCGCGACGCACTGGGACAGGCCTTCATGCTTGGGCACAAACAGGCACTTCACAGGGTCGGCGGGCATATCCATGTTCATGGATGCGAGCCATTCCTGAATAATCTTCGGTGATTCGCCGGACCAGCCGTAGGAGCCGAACGCGGCGCCCACGCGGTTCAGGGGGCGGAGGCCCTTCATGTAGGTCAGCACGTCGGCGATGCCGGGCAGTACGTTGTTGTTGTGCGTGGCGGAACCCACGATGACCGCGCCGCAGTCGGCGAGTTCGGTCATCACGTCGCTGTGGTGGTTCTTCTGGATGTCGATGATGCGGACGGGCACGCCTTCGTCTTCAAGGCCGGAGGCGATGGCGGAGGCCATGATGCCGGTGGAGCCCCACATGGAGTCGTAGACGATGACGGCGCGCTGCTTCGGCTTCTGTTCGGCAAGGGCGCGGTAGGTGTCGAGGATGTACTTGCAGTCGTCCTTGCCGCGCCAGATGAGGCCGTGGTCGGGGGCGATCATTTCGATGTCGAGCTTCAGGGCAGCCACAAGCTCAAGCGTCTTGAGGACCTGCGGGGAGAAGGGCAGAACGATATTGTAGTAGTATTCCTTGATCGCCTTTTCCAGCACGCAGCGGTCGTACTGATCCGAAAAACGTTCGGAGGAGGCGATGTTCTGGCCGAAGGCGTCGTTGCTGATAAGGAGCTTGTCTTCGGGGATGTAGGAAACCATGCTGTCGGGCCAGTGCAGCATACGGGTTTCCACGAAATGGATGTTCCGCTTGCCGATGTTGATGACGTCCCCGGTCTTGACCACTTCGATGGGCCAGCCGGTGGTGTCGAACTGGGCTTCCATGAAACGCTTGCCGATGGTCGACGTGATGATCTTCTCGGGCTTGCAGCGCTCGACGAGCTGGCACAGGGCCCCGGCGTGGTCTTTTTCGGTGTGGTTCACGACGATGTAGTCGACCTTGTCGAGCGGCATCAGCTTGGCGAGGCGGCAGAACATGGTTCCGGCATAATCGTTGTCCACCGTGTCGAACACGACGTTCTTCTCGTCGCGGACGAGATAGCTGTTGTAGGTCGTGCCGCGCGGGGAACGGCTGTAGCCGTGGAAGTTGCGCTTGTTGTAGTCGACGGCCCCGATCCAGAAAATATCTTTCGCCAGTTCAACGGGTTTCATAGTGACAAAATCCTTTCAGGCATGTTTGAGGTGAGCACAAAAACATGGGGGTGCGACGAAGCCCGTCACACCCCCTATTCTACGCGTTCAGACGAGCCGCTATCTTAGGCAGCGGAAAAGTCCGACTTGGAAGCGCCGCAGACGGGACAGACCCAATCTTCGGGCAGATCTTCAAAAGCGGTGCCGGGGGCGATGCCGCTGTCAGGGTCGCCGGCGGCGGGATCATATTCATAGCCACACACATTGCAAACATATTTCTGCATCGTTAATCTCCTGCCCGCGAAAGCGCTGCTCTTGCCTGCGGGGTTAGAGGTGTAAGGAACATCTCCGACGGCACTGTTACAGCCAAAAAGAGCCGCCGTTGTCAAGTGGTCTATAGGTGCTTATGCCTTCCACAGGCCGTGGAGGTTGCAGTATTCGCGGGCGGAAACAA
>ENA-ORTM01000751-ORTM01000751.1-human-gut-metagenome-genome-assembly--contig:-NODE-751-length-38003-cov-3.652156_pt1 | contig 38003 bp, 37 predicted proteins | sample MGYA00241909_ERZ509182 | MGnify/ENA primary metagenome ERZ509182 (study PRJEB26280, sample SAMEA2338855) | human gut metagenome | biome: human gut; feature: human-associated habitat; material: faeces...
AACGCGGCGGGACGGCTGGACGACATGTCGGTCGGCGTCGCGCTGCTGCTGTGCGACAACATCGGCGAAGCGCGGGTGCTGGCCAACGAGCTCGATGCGCTTAATCAGGCGCGCAAAGAGATTGAGCAGGGGATGCAGGCGGAAGCGCTAACGCTCTGTCAGCAGCTGGAGCGCAGCGCCGATACCCTGCCCGGCGGGCTGGCGATGTACCATCCGCAATGGCATCAAGGGGTAGTCGGCATTCTCGCCTCGCGGATTAAGGAGCGCTTCCATCGCCCGGTTATCGCTTTTGCGCCTACCGGCGACGGCACGCTGAAAGGCTCCGGCCGTTCCATTCAGGGGTTGCATATGCGCGATGCGCTGGAGCGCCTTGATACGCTTTATCCCGGGCTAATCCTGAAGTTCGGCGGCCACGCGATGGCGGCGGGCTTATCGCTGGAGGAGGCGCGTTTTGAAGAGTTTCAACAGCGCTTCGGCGAGCTGGTGACCGAATGGCTGGATCCTGCGCTGTTGCAGGGCGAGGTGGTTTCCGATGGCCCGCTGGCGGCGGCGGAGATGAGCATGGAAGTGGCGCAGATGCTGCGCGACGCCGGGCCGTGGGGGCAGATGTTCCCGGAACCGCTGTTTGACGGTCGTTTTCGCCTGCTGCAGCAGCGGCTGGTGGGCGAGCGTCACCTGAAGGTGATGGTCGAACCGGTTGACGGCGGGCCGCTGCTGGACGGTATCGCCTTCAACGTTGATACTTCCATCTGGCCGGATAACGGCGTGCGTGAAGTCCAGTTAGCCTACAAGCTCGACATCAACGAGTTCCGCGGCAACCGTAGCCTGCAGCTGATCATCGATCACCTCTGGCCAAATTGACAACAGTGTAGGAATAAGGGCGCGAATCCGGTAGAATTCCGCTCTTATCACCGCATTTTGACAAATCCATTAAAAGAAACCGACCATGTTTGAAATAAATCCGGTAAAAAACCGCATTCAGGACCTCACGGAACGCTCCGACGTTCTTAGGGGGTATCTTTGACTACGATGCCAAGAAAGAGCGTCTCGAAGAAGTAAACGCCGAGCTGGAACAGCCGGACGTGTGGAACGAACCCGAACGCGCCCAGGCGCTGGGTAAAGAGCGTTCTTCCCTGGAAGCCATCGTAGATACCCTGGATCAGATGTCCCAGGGGCTGGAAGACGTTGCCGGCCTGCTGGATCTGGCCGTGGAAGCGGACGACGAAGAGACCTTTAACGAAGCCGTCGCCGAGCTGGATACCCTGGAAGAGAAGCTGGCGCAGCTTGAGTTCCGCCGCATGTTCTCCGGCGAATACGACAGCGCCGATTGCTACCTTGACATTCAGGCCGGTTCCGGCGGCACCGAAGCCCAGGACTGGGCCAGCATGCTGATGCGCATGTACCTGCGCTGGGCGGAAGCGCGCGGCTTTAAGACCGAAATCATCGAAGAATCCGAAGGTGAAGTCGCGGGGATTAAATCCGTGACCATTAAGATCATTGGCGATTACGCCTACGGCTGGCTGCGTACGGAAACCGGCGTTCATCGTCTGGTGCGTAAGAGCCCGTTCGATTCCGGCGGCCGCCGTCATACCTCCTTCAGCTCCGCGTTCGTTTACCCGGAAGTGGAAGACGATATCGATATCGAAATTAACCCGGCCGACCTGCGCATTGACGTATACCGCGCCTCCGGCGCCGGTGGTCAGCACGTTAACCGTACGGAATCCGCGGTGCGTATTACCCATATCCCGACCGGGTTGGTGACGCAGTGCCAGAACGACCGTTCGCAGCACAAAAACAAAGACCAGGCCATGAAGCAGATGAAAGCGAAGCTTTATGAACTGGAGATGCAGAAGAAAAATGCCGAGAAACAGGCGATGGAAGATAACAAATCCGACATCGGCTGGGGCAGCCAGATTCGTTCTTATGTCCTTGATGACTCCCGCATTAAAGATCTGCGCACCGGGGTAGAAACCCGCAACACGCAGGCCGTGCTGGACGGCAGCCTGGATCAATTTATCGAAGCAAGTTTGAAAGCAGGGTTATGAGGAACCAACATGTCTGAACAACAAGCACAGGGCGCTGACGCGGCAATTGACCTTAATAATGAACTGAAAACCCGTCGCGAGAAGCTGGCTGCGCTGCGTGAGCAGGGCGTCGCATTCCCGAACGATTTCCGTCGTGACCATACCTCTGACCAACTGCACGCTGACTTCGATGGCAAAGAAAACGAAGAGCTGGAAGCGCTGAACGTTGAAGTGGCCGTTGCTGGCCGCATGATGACCCGTCGTATCATGGGTAAAGCGTCCTTCGTGACCCTGCAGGACGTAGGCGGCCGCATCCAGCTGTACGTTGCGCGTGACGACCTGGCGGAAGGCGTTTATAACGACCAGTTCAAAAAGTGGGACCTCGGCGACATCATCGCCGCCCGCGGTAAGTTGTTCAAGACCAAAACCGGTGAGCTCTCTATCCACTGCACCGAGCTGCGTCTGTTGACTAAAGCTCTGCGCCCGTTGCCGGACAAATTCCACGGCCTGCAGGATCAGGAAGCGCGTTACCGCCAGCGTTACCTGGACCTGATCTCCAACGATGAATCCCGCAAGACCTTCAAAGTGCGTTCGCAGATCCTGGCGGGCATCCGTCAGTTCATGGTTGGCCGCGGCTTTATGGAAGTAGAAACCCCGATGATGCAGGTGATCCCGGGCGGCGCTTCCGCGCGTCCGTTCATCACCCATCATAACGCGCTGGATCTGGACATGTACCTGCGTATCGCGCCGGAACTGTACCTCAAGCGTCTGGTGGTTGGCGGCTTCGAACGCGTCTTCGAGATCAACCGTAACTTCCGTAACGAAGGGATCTCCGTTCGTCATAACCCAGAGTTCACCATGATGGAACTCTACATGGCTTATGCGGATTACAAAGATCTGATCGAGCTGACCGAATCTCTGTTCCGCACCCTGGCGCAGGACATCCTCGGCAACACCGAAGTGCCTTACGGCGACCAGGTGTTCGACTTCGGCAAGCCGTTTGAAAAACTGACCATGCGCGAAGCGATCAAGAAATACCGTCCGGAAACCGAGATGGCGGATCTGGATAACTTCGATTCCGCGAAAGCGATCGCTGAGTCTATCGGCATCAAAGTGGAGAAGAGCTGGGGTCTGGGCCGTATCGTGACCGAGATCTTCGAAGAAGTGGCGGAAGCGCACCTGATCCAGCCGACCTTCATCACCGAATACCCGGCGGAAGTTTCTCCGCTGGCGCGCCGTAACGACGTCAACCCGGAAATCACCGACCGCTTTGAATTCTTCATTGGCGGCCGTGAGATCGGTAACGGCTTTAGCGAGCTGAACGACGCCGAAGACCAGGCGCAGCGCTTCCAGGATCAGGTTGATGCGAAAGCCGCAGGCGACGACGAAGCAATGTTCTATGACGAAGACTATGTCACCGCGCTGGAACACGGCCTGCCGCCGACCGCTGGTCTGGGTATCGGTATCGACCGTATGGTCATGCTGTTCACCAATAGCCACACCATCCGCGACGTTATTCTGTTCCCGGCGATGCGTCCGCAGAAATAATCGCCCTTCGCGAAAAGCAAAAAACCCGGCTTGCCGGGTTTTTTTATGTCTGATGTGAGGTCCTAAGGCTGGCGTAGCCTGGCTCAGCGCAGCGCAAGCCGGGGATCCCGGATGGCGGCGTAAACGCCTTATCCGGGCTACGCAATGGCGCAGAACCGTAGGCCTGTGCAAGCGTAGCGCCGCCAGGCATTAATGACAGGCACAGGGCTGCGCCTGGCCTGGAGAATAGTCAGCTTACCCGCGCAGACGCGCAACAAAGTCGGTCAGCGCCTGGCGGGCGTCCCGATTTTCCGCTTCCAGCACCATCCACGGGCTGAACGCCCACGGCGTGGCGGCCAGCGCGCTTAACATGGTTGTCAGGTCAACCCACTGATAGTCCATGACTTCATCGTCGTTAGGCTGCACTTCGCTTACCACGCGCGCGGCATATACCGGGCACACTTCGTTCTCAACGATACCGTTTGGGGCGACCGCCCGGTAGCGGAAGGCCGGGTGAACCGGCGCGATATCAGAGATCTCCACACCGAGTTCGAAGCGACAGCGGCGCGTGACGGCCTGCTCGAAGGTCTCGCCCTGCTGGGGGTGTCCGCAGACCGAGTTGGTCCATACCCCGGGCCAGGCTTTTTTGCCCAACGAACGGCGAGTGACCAGCAACTGACCCTGCTGGTTAAACAGCCAGCAGGAAAACGCGAGATGTAAAGGGGTATCAAACGTATGGGCGGCATACTTCTCCAGCATACCGGCAGGCTGATCCTGCTCATCCAGCAAAATGACGTGTTCCCCGGCCATGACGACTCCTGAAAATAAAAAATGACCCGGCACAAACCCGCCGGGTCATGTACTCAGGCCACTAGGGTAGCCCATAAATGGGAGAAAGGCATTACCAAAACAAGCCCTGGAGGCAGCTCTGTGAACGGCAACGCGCAATAGTGAGGAGAGGCCGCCGCGCCGCGTGGCGCAAATATGAATTTCTGCCTGCCGCAGACCGCGCGCTAGGGACGGGGGATAATGGTTTCGCCATCAGGGATGACGCCCTGCGCCGCGGACTGGTATGATATTCGCCCTGATTGCGAGGTAAGTGGTTGTGTTAAGTGCAGGATGCCTGATGATGAAACGCTTTTATATGACACTGATGCTGGCGGCAAGCCTGGTGCTGGCCGGCTGCTCCAGCACCTCCGATTCCGGTGGCACCTACACCGTTAAACGCGGCGATACCCTGTACGGCATCTCCCGCACCACCGGCACCAGCGTTCGCGATCTGGCCCGCCTGAATAACATCTCCCCGCCTTACACCATTGAGGCGGGGCAGAAGCTGAAGCTTAACGGCAGCAGTTCAACGAAGACAACGAAGAAAAAATCTTCCTCTACGCGCACCGCGGCGGTCACGCCTTCGTCCGCGGTACCTCAGTCCTCCTGGCCGCCGGTGGGACAGCGCTGCTGGCGCTGGCCGACCAGCGGCAAAGTGGTCCTGCCTTATTCCACCGCCGATGGCGGCAATAAAGGCATTGATATCGCCGGAACCCGCGGCCAGCCGGTGTATGCCGCCGGGGCGGGCAAGGTGGTCTACGTCGGCAATCAGCTGCGCGGCTATGGCAATCTGATCATGATTAAGCACAGCGAGGATTACATCACCGCCTATGCCCACAACGATAAGCTAATGGTGAATAATGGCCAGAGCGTGAAGGCCGGCCAGCAAATTGCCACCATGGGCAGTACGGATGCCGACTCAGTGCGGCTGCATTTCCAGATCCGCTACCGGGCGACAGCCATCGATCCGCTGCGTTACCTGCCGCCGCAGGGAAGTAAACCTAAGTGCTAAAAGGTTATTTTATCGCCAGTCAGCATCCGGCAGGCTTGTCACAGGGTGCGTAAGGGCTATAATGCTTCTCGCACCTCTTCGCGGGCGTAGTTCAATGGTAGAACGAGAGCTTCCCAAGCTCTATACGAGGGTTCGATTCCCTTCGCCCGCTCCAAATTCAAGTCTCCTGAAGTCTACCAAACTCAATTTTCCCTTGATAAATCAGCGGTTATAGCATTCTGTTAGTCTATTGAACTCAATTGTACTCCCCCAGGGTCAAGCTCAATGTGGGGGTATGGATGGGGGTATAATTGTACCCCCTGCTGAGAGGTACCCCCAATGAAGCTGACAGCTCGTCAGGTTGAAACTGCAAAACCTAAAGAGAAGCCCTACAAACTGGCTGATGGTGGTGGTCTTTACCTGCTGGTTAATCCCAATGGCAAAAAATACTGGCGTCTCAAGTACCGTTCACTAGGTAAAGAGAAACTGCTCGCTATTGGCGTTTACCCCGATGTTTCTTTAGCTGAAGCCAGAAGCAAGCGAGAGGATGCTAAAAGGACATTAGCGGCTGGCAACGATCCTTCTCTTGAACGGAAAATTGAGAAACTAAGTCGTCAACAAGACGCAGAAAACTCTTTTGAGGCTATCACGCGGGAGTGGTATCAGCGTCGCTATGACCGCTGGTCTGTCTCCTACCGCGAAGAGATGCTGAGAACCTTTGAAAAGGATGTGTTCCCTTATATCGGTCACCGGCCAATCAAAGATATCAAGCCGATGGAGTTGCTTGCAGTTCTTTCAAAGATAGAAGCAAGAGGGGCAACTGAGAAGGTCCGTAAGGTTCGCCAGCGCTGTGGAGAAGTCTGGAAGTATGCTGTTGTGACTGGCAGGGCCGAGTACAATCCAGCACCAGATCTAGCCAGCGCCGTGACTCCTCATGAGAAAGAGCACTATGCTTTTTTAACCCAGGATGAATTGCCAGAGTTTCTTCGGACTCTGAACACCTATGCCGGTAGTGTGCTTGTTAAGATTGCGATGCAATTACTTATTCTGACAGGAGTAAGGCCTGGGGAGTTGAGGCAAGCGGAGTGGCAGGAATTTGATTTTGAGCGGAAGGTTTGGAACGTGCCAGCAGAGCGAATGAAAATGCGCCGACCTCATCTGGTTCCGTTATCAAGCCAGGCAATTGACCTGCTTAATCAGCTTAAACCCATGACTGGAGCAGGAGCGTTGCTGTTCCCAGGACGTAATAATCCTAAGAAACCAATGAGTGATATGGCATTAACTGTGTTGGTAAGGCGTATCGGCTATGCCGGGCGCGTTACAGGGCATGGATTCCGCCACACGATGAGTACCATTTTGCATGAGCAGGGATTCAACTCTGCCTGGATTGAGTTACAACTGGCTCACGTCGATAAGAACTCAATTCGTGGAACGTATAACCATGCTCAATATCTGGAGGGGAGGAAGGAGATGATGCAGTGGTATGGGGATTATGTCGAAGCGTGTTTAACTAAGTTTGTATAAGTCTGAGAATAGGGAAAACGAGTTTTTGATGTCTTTCCTTTTTCCAAGGTCATTATTGTTCATGGCTGTATAAAAAAACAGTATATTAAACAGTGCATTAGATCACTAAATATGATTCTATAATTTTATTTTTTTTGATTTTCGTGATACATATCGCCTTAAATTGTTTCATTTGCATCCACTAAATCAGCTGGATAACAATTGGAATTTTTAGCTATTGTAGGAGAATGAGGTGGCTAAAAATAAAGCGGTAAATGCTGGGGTAGATGCCTTAACTGGTTTCGAGTTTCAAAGAAACTGTGCATTATATCTTTTGTTAGATAATTTTAATTCTTTCATTGACAAAAACTTCTTTATTTGTATTGAACATCATGATGATTTTCTTTTTTGCTATAAAACTGACTGTTTAGCTTATATTAACGAGATATATGCCTACCAAGCAAAAAAACTTAGCGGAAAAATATGGACTATCGATGCTAGATTTTCTGAGATGATATCTAAAATTCTATTAGTTGGGGATAATCTTAAAAATGATTCTTTCGAAAAAAGTGAGGATTATAGGCATCAGTTAACATTTATATCAAATACAGAAATAGAGTTAAAATACTCGCCTCTGAAGAAGTTAAAAGCTGAAGGTGCTACTGAGCAGATAGTAAAGATAAATGAGCAAAACTCCACCTGTGTTTATAATGATTTACATGAAAGTATTAAAGTTAAAATCGAAAATAGAATAACAGAAGTTTGCAATGAAGAATCTTCGGTTTTTCATCGGCAAGAGTTAGATAACTTACATATTCAGTGGGTCGATTTCCCAAGAACTGCTGCGAAACAAAAAGAATCTCTTATTGGACTCATGGTTAGAAAATTCCCTCATATAGCTGATCCGAAAGCAGCTATTGATGTAATACTTACTCTATTTAGGGATGTAGAGACTGTATATAACCAAGGGCAGGAAATATGCCTGCTTGATCCAACAAAAAGGGTTGAAGGCGAAGATATAAAAAAAGTCATGAATATTATTGATTCACAGCAAAAGGCATTCGACTATTGGCGTGCCGAAGCAAAGCAATTCTCAATGAAATTTAGAATACCACTTAGCATACAGAAAAATCATGAAAACTATATACTTAACTCTTTTGAACTACTCAAGGATATGAGTAATTACGATTATCAAATTATTAAAGACTTTGTTAGAAATAATGATTACACAACTCAATATATTTCTCTGCAAGATGCATTAACTGCATATGTTGATAATATTAGAAAATCTCATTCTATAAACCTGGATAATATTGATACATTTTTTGCAGTTCTGTGTTCTTACGTTGAGTGCTACGATTAAGGTATACCATGAAGACAATTATAAAGTTTGATAGATTGTTCGTTGTCTCTGAAAGTCATAATTTATATTTCGACCAAAAGTTTTCAAATAAAATAAACATAATAAGTGGGTGTAATACCTCGGGTAAAAGTACTTTAATACAGAGCATTTTATTTACCTTTGGAATTAATGATGTTAAAGATGGTTTGAGCGAAATTATTCGATACAAACCTACGTTCAGATTGGATTTCAGCATCACTAAAGGAGGTGTAGATAAAAAATATATAATAGTAAGAGAGCTCGGTAGCATATATTTAAAAGAGGATGGGGGGGATCTTTTTAGTTTTCATGGTATTGACTCTGATGGTCGAGTTGAACATGTGAAACTTAAGGAAATGTTATCTCAATTATTTGATTTTAATATGCTTTTAGAACAGAAGGGGGAGCTAAAAAAAGCATCGATAGAATGTATGTTCCTGCCTTACTATATTTCTCAATCTGTAGGGTGGGTTTATTTAAGAGAGTCATTCTCTAACCTTGGTTTTTATAAGGACTTTAAAGACACGTATCTTGATTATTATCTTGGCATAGAAAATTCTTTTGATAAAGAATATTTTTATAAGTTAACAAAAGAGCGGGCGCAACTTCAGTCGAAGATCTCCTCATTGAGTAAATATAGCACTGAGCCTCACTTTGTTGTTTCTAAATTACTGGATGAAGAATTCGGCGATGAGGCACAGAAGTATATTGATGGTTATATAAATTTAGTTGCATCATTAGACGAAGAACGTGATGTATATACGAGTTTGTGTAATAAATTATCCTTGACTAAAAATCATGTCAAGATCCTAAGAAGAACTAAAAGAAATATCAAAAACCAAAACTATAACAATATTGACCGTTGTCCTGCATGTACGCAAATACTTCCTTATTCCCTAGAGGGGTTATATGGTTATTATCAAAACATCAATGATACTGATAAACTATCAGAGCAAATAAATAATAAAATACAAAAGATACAGTCTGATATTAATAGTTCACTTGCGAAGATTAAAAAGTTAGAAATTGATATATCTTCAAACTATTCATATTTTCTTGAGAAAAAATCACAAAATATATCTGTTAATACATGGATCGATAATAAAGCAAACATACGTCTGTTAAGCAATATTCATGAAGAGATAGAAGAACATACAAAAAGGTCTGATGAAATTAAAGGGTTGATTGATGGGATGGGAGAGGAGCAGTCTCTTTTTGTCGAGCGGTTTAACAAAGAAAAAGATTTCAAGGGGATATTTAAAAAATATCTTAATGACATGCAGTTATTCAATGTAACAGAACCTAGATATACAGATCTTTATAAAATAAACTCGTTCCCTTTTCAAGGCGTTGAGCTTCACAAAACTGTAATGTCATATCATTTTGCATTAAATTCTTTAATAAGAGAAACAGACAATATACATCGACTTCCATTTATGCTTGATGCGATTCTAAAAGAAGATATCGACGACAGAAATTTTGATCTCATACTTTCGTTTGTTGGAAGAAATCTTCCGACAGATACTCAATCATTTATATCGATATCTGAGTATTCTGAAGATAACCTCTTGAAAGATGGTAAAGATGTAAATGCATTCCGAAGAGCCAAGGTGAAAGATATTAAGAATCGATACTTTCCTGATGGTACGAATTTATTCTTTATTGGTGATGGGAAGCATGAGAGAGCATTTTTATCAAAACCTTTGGATTTAAACCTCGATATTTTTGTCGATACTTGTCGGCTTACTGAATGATTCCTTTAGTTAATAGCGAACGCACAAGTTTGTGCGTTCGCTATTTATTCTATATATTTGTTTTACCGTATATGATCTTGCAAGTAATCTTTAGCCGAGTATCATAGAGCCAGATAGGTAGGGGAACGACTATGATTTTTACAGCATTACAACTCTTCAAAAACCTCTCCGATGAAACCCGCCTAGGCATTGTGTTGCTGCTCAGAGAGATGGGAGAGCTGTGCGTGTGTGATCTCTGTACAGCGCTGGATCAGTCACAGCCCAAGATCTCACGCCATCTGGCGATGCTCAGGGAGAGTGGTCTATTACTGGATCGCAAACAGGGCAAGTGGGTTCACTACCGTTTATCCCCGCATATTCCTTCCTGGGCCGCTCAGGTGATTGAGCAGGCTTGGTTAAGCCAACAGGACGACATACAGGCCATCGCCCGTAAGCTAGCATCGGCAAACTGCTCTGGTAGCGGTAAGGCTGTTTGCATCTAAAAAATTTGCCTGAACATATATGTTTTTTCAAATGTTAGGTATTCAGAAGGAGGACCTTAACGATGTTTGACCCGGCAATGTGCTACTGTACCTGCGTATGTGGCTCAGATGTCGATCAGGTTCTGGTTGATTTTTCTGCAGATGTGCAGTGGCTGAAAGGACGTGTCGTACAGGTTGAGCGTTACAACCTGGCGCAGCAGCCCATGAGCTTTATTCAGAATGAGAAAGCGAAAGCATTACTCGAAGCATCTCGAGCAGAAGGGCTTCGGCTACTGCTGTTGGGCGGCGAAACGGTGATGGCAGGGCGGTATCCAAAACGCGCTGAGCTGGCTCGCTGGTTCGGCATTCTGCTGGAGAAAGTGGGATTAGCTCCCACCAACTGCTGTGGTGGCAATACTTCCTGTTGCTGAGTATGTCAGGAGGACATATGAAATTCTTACAGAATATCCCGCATTACCTGTTTTTTATCGGTAAGGGAGGTGTAGGAAAAACTTCTATTGCCTGCGAGACCTGAGACCGAGATTGTCAGAAAAAGATAATTAAACTGATTAAAGTTCACATTAGTATTGAAACTATAATTATCAAAAAAAAGGCAAACAAAAACCATCCTATAGCCTCACCAACCCAGTACTTGGACGCTTTTATTCTATAACGTCCCATGTTAACAAGCTGCGTTGTGCTTTGCTTTCTGGAAAAAAACATCTTTAATGAAAGAATGCCTTTAACTACTATCGCTGAAATAATTAGAGAAATAAAGAATAAAAAATTTATGTTGTTCATGCTGTTCCCTTTTTTATATTCTGGATAAATATAACTGGATATATCCAGAGCATTAGCAGAAATGGTTAATGCAGATAGAATTAAAACGTGTGTAAAATAGTTAACCTTTTCAAGTTATACCTGGCTGTCTCATCGACGGGATCATGTCAGAAAACAAATAAATGTCCAGAATTACGTTACGGTAATGTTATAAAGCAAAGTTTTAGTCACAATCTGTTGATGTGTATCAACGTGTTTCGAATACATTCCTTATAGTGTTTGTTTACGTGTCAATTAGGTAATTCAGTCCACAAAAATAACCTTACAATACAACATGATGAAATGTATTAATGACTGTGTGGCATGAGACTTGCTTTTATAAAAGGCTAAACAATATGATCATCTGCATGATAAGGCCAAAATAAAGCAAGTTACTCGTATCAGGATTTTTGCATAATTCCTGTTATTCACCAGTGATATTGCAGGCCAAAGGAAAAGAGGTTCACATGAAACTGCAACTTGCACTGGACGGACTGGGATTGTCAGAATCCCTTATTCTTCTTGATAAAGTAAAAGATTCAATCGATATCATTGAAATTGGCACCTCTTTCATTATTCGTGAGGGGCTTAGGGCAGTTTCCGAGATAAAGAGATGTTTTCCACACTTCGAAATTCTGGCAGACCTAAAAATCATGGATGACGGTTATTTCAAAGCGGGAAAAGCGTATCGCGCCGGCGCTGATTATGTCACGGTACTCGGTGTCACCGATCCGCTGACGATCAAAGGCTGCCTTGACATTGCGGGTCAATTAGGGAAAAAAGTGGTGGCAAATCTGATGTGTGTTAACGACCTGCCGACACGTATCACAGAACTTGAAAATATGGGAGTTCATGTCCTGTCCGTTCATACCGGTGTTGATCAACAGGCCGTAGGTCGGGAGCCAATAGAAGATTTACAGTTGTTGGTCGCCCACACGAAGAGGGCTGAGATTGCTGTCGCGGGAGGGATCAACAGTCGTCGCGTCTGGAAGTACATTGATCTGCGTCCGGAAATCATCATTGTCGGCGCAGGTCTGATTCATCACCCGGCCCCCGCAGACGAAGCGGCAGCCATCAAACAACAAATGCGTGAAGCCCGTTAAGCACTCTCACATTAGGGCCGTAATGAAAACGGCCTGTTCGCTCAGACTTACTTCCTGCATAACTCTATCTTCAGTCAACATTCGCGGGGAAGGTGGTTCGGACATGAATGCATTACTGGCCATTTAAGGCCGGATCAGGTTTCCCCTGAGAAATAAATCTACGCTATTCTGACCTGGCGTTTTTCGTCAGGAGCCAGCGCACCTAAGCCTCATCCGATAAACAAGTAAAAGGATCCGGGTTTTATGAAAAGAATTGCCATCGACATGGATGAAGTTATCGCCGATTTCAACTGCAAGTTTATTGCTTCCTTTAATGCCCGTTTCTGTGAAAACATTACGGTCACCGATCTGGCCGGCAAAACGGTTGAGGAGTTCCGTCCACAACTGCTGGCGGAGATGCGGGCAATGATTTGTGAGGACGGTTTTTTCCGCGATATGCCGGTGATCCCGGACAGTCAGAGGGTGGTGGAAGCTCTGCATAACAGGTACGAAATCTTTATTACCAGTGCCGCCATGGACTGGCCGGGTTCTTTTAATGCCAAGTATCACTGGCTCCAGGAAAATTTCCCCTTCATCAGCCCTAAAAACGTGGTGTTTTGTGGCAACAAGAGCATTGTTCATGCTGATTACCTGATCGATGACACACCGCGACATTTTCTAACCTTCCAGGGAGAAGGGATCCTGTTTTCTGCCCCCCATAACCTTGATACGGAAGGATACCGGAGGGTTAATAGCTGGCAGGATGTGGAAACGCTCTTCCTCTCATGAACGTCAGTGGGCCCGGTTCTCGGGCCCTCTCATTACCAGGCCTTATGCAGCAGACTGAGCAGCTGCGACTGACTTAGTTTCGCCGGATTGGCGCGAATGGATGAGGCATTGAGTGCCGCTTCTGCTGCCGCCTCAAGTGCCTCATAAGGTACACCGAGTTCCCTGAGGGTACCCAGTCCGTGGCGATGGCTCCAGTCCGCAAGGGCTGTGAAAGCCTGTGTGGTAGGGACACTAAAGCTGAGCGCCAGGGCGTCACGAATTTCTTCGAGGCGGCTAAGGCTTTCTTCTGACGCGACATTTTCCAGATTCAATTCCAGGCCATAGGGCAGCAGCGTACCGCATAGCGCTCCGTGGGGAGCATCACATAACCCCCCGAGCGGACCGGCCAGACCGTGGATCACTCCCAGCCCGGCGTTAGCCAGTGCCAGACCACCACACAGGCTGACCCAGGCCATTTCATCCCGACTGGCGGCACATTCTTTCTCCATCAGTGTTCTCAGGGCATTCATCGCGCGGGGAATAGCATCACGGCACAGCATATCGGTGAATGTATTAGCCCGGTTACATACATATGGTTCGATCACCTGGGTGAGGGCGTCCAGCCCCGAGGCCAGGGTCACTGATCGTGGTGTTCTGTCTGTTAATGACGGATCGACCACGGCCAGATCGGGCAGCATGCGTTTATCCCTAAGACTTACCTTCCGGCGTTGTTCAGGAACATTAATGACCGCGTTTTTGGTGACTTCCGCCCCGGTGCCTGCCGTGGTCGGAATGGCCACGAAGGGCAGGGGAGCAGATTCCAGTAAACGTCCGTTCCCGACCACTTCCAGATATTCAATGATGCTGCCGTTGGCTGGCACCAGAGCCGCAATAGCTTTGCCTGCATCAATGACGGCACCGCCTCCTAAACTGACGATCACTTCAATACTGGCTTCGCGAGCCTGTTCAACACCATTCCGGATATCTTCCAGACTGGGTTCCCGGGCTACGGAGAATGTATGGACATCGAGCCCGGCCCCGGCTAATTGTCCGAGCAGCACAGCCGCGCGTGCAGAAGAAGAGCCGTGAACCAGCATCACCCGCTCCGAACGCTGAGCAACCCATCCGGCAACAGTATCAAGCTGCCCACGCCCGAAGCGAATTTCACCGGCGCTGAAAACAGAAAAGAGAGACGGCATAAGGATATCCTTCATAAGGTAATAAACGGCACCGGCGCAGATGTTGTTGGCCTGCACCGTGCCGCAATTCGGCCTCCACCCTAATCAATATTTTCAATCACAGTCACACTTCTGCTGCTATTTGTGGCTGAGATCGTGATTTTCAAAAGTGTGTCTATCTGTCTGAAAACACATGGGTACAACATTACTTTTTCAGCAACACGTTTAAAACACATGTTTTTTAAGCTTTATGTTGTTGATTATTATATGGAATAAAAATATGGCACGGTTTCTGCATTAGTATTGCCATAAAATTAATAACCTCAAGAGAGAAGAAAGATGAATCCTGAGTCAGCCGAATTTGTCATTCATAACAAAAGTGGTTTGCATACTCGCCCCGGGGCTGTGCTGGTTAATATAGCCAAACAGTTCAGCAGCGATATTCAGATTGCCAACGTCACCTCCGCCGGGAAGCCGGTTAATGCCAAGAGCCTGATGAAGCTGATGGGAATAGGTGTACGTAGTGGTCACACAATTCGTGTGGAGGCAACAGGTGAAGATGCCAGAAAGGCAATTGAAGCTATTTCCGAAGGAATTGCTTCAGGACTGGGAGAATAAACGATGCCTGGCGCAGCGAAGAAGGTATGTCTTATTTGCGGTAGCGGAGCTTCCAGCGCATTTCTGGCGATTAATGTCAGAAAAGCGGCTGCAAAAATTGGCCTGGATGTGATTGTGGAAAATCGTCCGGAGTCTGATTTTAAGAAAGCCCTCAGTGAATATGATTCAGTCTTAATTGCGCCTCACCTGGAATTTCTTTTGAAAGACTTTCATCTGTCCGCAGATGATTATTGCCGGGATGTGCAGATTATTCCTTTTTATATCTACGGCACTCTGGACGGTAGTTTGATATTAAGCATGCTACAGGACGTACAAAATAAACCCAAATGAACAGTACCTACCTCTACACTTACAAGGGTATTAAGCCATGAGCAAAGAACAAGTTTCTCTGCAAGTTAAAATACAGAGAATGGGGAATTTCCTCAGTGGAATGGTTATGCCAAATATTGGTGTCTTCATTGCCTGGGGTCTCATTACTGCACTGTTTATTCCGACCGGTTGGTTCCCGAATGAATATCTGGCCAAACTGGTAGGACCGACCATCACCTATTTATTACCTGCGCTGATTGGCTATACCGGCGGGTATAACGTCTATGGTAAACGCGGAGGTGTTATTGGTGCCGCAGCCACCATGGGCGTTGTGATTGGCTCCGACATTACCATGCTGGTTGGTGGGATGGTGATGGGGCCACTGGCGGCCTGGCTAATCAAGAAAGTGGATAAGCTGTTTGAAGGAAAGGTGAAGCCTGGCTTTGAAATGCTTATCGACAACTTCAGTATCGGTATTGTTGCCGCGCTGCTGATGGTGGCGGGTTATGCGGTTGTTGAACCAATCTTCTCTGTCATTTTGTCCACGCTAGCACAGGGCGTGTACTGGGCGCTGAATAAAGGTCTGATTCCGTTTACCGCGATCTTTGTTCAACCTGCCTGTGTTCTGTTCCTGAACAACGCGATTAACCACGGCATCATGGCGCCGCTGGGTATACAGCAGGTGGTAGAACACGGCAAGTCGATTCTGTTCCTCGTGGAAGCGAACGGTGGCCCGCAACTGGGTGTCCTGCTGGCATACATGTTCTTTGGTCGCGGCATGGCGAGAAAATCAGCCGCACCTGCTGCGCTTATCCACTTCATTGGCGGTATCGGTGAGATTTACTTCCCGTTCGTCCTGATGAAACCAAAACTGATCATCGCGCCAATCGTCGGCAGCATGGTTTCCCTGTTCATCTTCCAGACGATGGACGGTGGTGTGGTAGGTATCCCATCCCCGGGCAGTATCATCGCTTTCCTGATGATGACACCGAAAGGGTCCTTCATAGCCAACATTCTTGGTTACGGAATTGGCTGCCTGGTGTCCATGGCCATTGCCGGTGCCCTGTTGAAAATGGATGCTCGCCGTGATGCGGAGCTGGAAGCACAGGAACTGGCCGCCGCAGCGACAGCTGAGAATGTTGTGGAAGTTTCTGAAAACACGCCTGCTGCTGCAGCAGTAGATGCGCAGAATACGGTAGTGCCTGGTGTGAAGATCAAGAAAATCATCGTGGCCTGTGATGCCGGAATGGGCTCCAGTGCGATGGGGGCATCCGTACTCCGTAACCGCCTCAAAAAGGCGCAGATTGAAGGTGTCGAAGTCAAAAATGCTTCCATCAGTAATCTGCCTGACGACGTGGATCTCATTATTACGCACTTCGACTTAATGAAGCGGGCGAAATCCAATGTCAGCAGACCGAATGTTTCTTTCATGGGTATCCGTAACTTTGTGGAAGCAACACAGTACGACGAAATTATTCACCAGGTAAAAGAAAACAACGCATAAGGATAATTATGGAAATCTTAAAACTTGACAATATTACGTTATCCGCCTCATTCCAGGATCGTGATGAAGCGATAAAGGCAGCCGGACGTATTCTTGTAGAAAATGGCTATGTTGCTCCGGAATATGTCGATTGTATGTTACAGCGCGAAGCGGTTATTTCGACTTACGTAGGAAATAATGTTGCTGTGCCACACGGGATTTCCGGAAGCGAAGGTTTCATCAAAGAATCAGGGATTTCTGTGGTCGTGGTGCCTGAAGGTGTTCAGTACTCCGAACACGATGTCGCCAAACTGATTATTGGTATTGCTGGCCGGGATGGCCAGCACATGGACATCCTGGGTCAGATTGCAATGATTTGTTCAGAGCAGGAGAACGTTGACGAGATCCTGCAGGCGAAAAGTGCTCAAGAAATTCTCGAAATATTTCAGAAGGAGTTGGTATGAAAGCTGTCCATTTTGGTGCAGGTAACATCGGTCGCGGTTTTATCGGTGATCTGCTGAATAACTCAGGCTATTTCATTACGTTCCTCGACGTTAATAAGCCGATGATTGACGCGATTAACAAGAACGGAAGCTATTACTTTTACTGGATCGATAAAGGCTATTCAAAACGTGAAGTCACCAACGTCGCCGGTATTTACCTGGTAGACGAACAGGATGCAGCTATTAAGGCCATTGAAGAGTGCGATATTCTCACCACCTCCGTGTGGGCAGATAACCTGCCGAAAATCGCAGCCGTGGTGGCGAAAGGTCTGAAACAGCGTCTGGTTTCCGGTCAGCCGAAAATCAACGTCCTGGCCTGTGAAAACGCCCTGTTTGCCTCCGATCGCCTGCGTCGTGAAGTGGTTAACACCGGCATCATTACTGACGCAGAGCTGCATCAGGTCAGTAACTTTGTGAACACCTCCGTTGACCGTCTGGCGCTGACCAACGTTCGTAACGGTGAAACCTGTCTTGATATCGATTCCAACTGTGAGCTGATGATCGAAAGCAGCGCTCTGGTTGATCCGAAAAGCCAGCCTATCCAGGGTGCAGACTATGTGGAAACCCTGAAGCCGTTCATTGAACGCAAACTGTATGTCGTGAACTGCGGACATGCTGCAGCCGGTTACCTCAGCTACCTGAAAGGCTACCCGTATGTACAGGACGGTTTCGCCGATGCCGAAATCGTTAAGCAGGTGGAAGATCTGATGTGGGAATCGGCACAGGTCATGATCAAAGAATATGGCTTTGGTGAAGATGAGATGAAGCACTACATCAAAAAGACCATTGCCATCTGGACTTCCGGTACCGTGAAAGATGATACCCGTCGCGTTTGCCGCTCTCCGATTCGTAAGGTGAACGACACCGACCGTCTGGTAGCCCCAGCGAAAGCATACTGGAATTTGTTCGGTGAAGAACAGCTGTACCCGAAAGTGATCGCTGCCGCTTATGCCTTCGTCAACGAAGAAGATGAACAGGCGGTTGAATTGCAGCGAGCTATTGCGCAGAACGGCATTGAAGCTGCAATCGAGAAATATTCAAACATCCCTGCCACAGCGCCGCTGGCAAAACAGATTGTTAAAAATTTCCTGACTTTTAAAGAACTGCAGAAATAAGAGAGGCACAAATGAAACTTCAATTAGCACTGGACGAAATGCCGTTATCCGAAGCGCTGTTATTCCTGGACAAAGTAAAAGAGTCCGTTGACATCGTAGAAGTTGGTACCCCGTTTATTATCCACGAAGGTTTGAAGGCGGTTACCGAAATTAAACGCTGTTTCCCGCAACTGGAAGTGCTGGCCGACCTGAAAATCATGGATGCCGGTTACTACGAATCTGAAATGGCATTCAAGGCGGGTGCGGACTACGCCACCGTTCTGGGCGTTACCGATATCCTGACCGTGAAAGGTTGTGTAGATATTGCAAACAAAATGGGCAAAAAAGTCGTTGTTGACATGATTTGCGTACCAAACATGCCAGAACGTATCCGCCAGCTGGAAGAAGTCAAAGCCCATATTCTGTCTGTTCACACCGGTGCTGACCAACAGGCCGCAGGACGCGAGCCCATCGAAGATCTGCGTGTAATGGTTGAGCACACTCGTGAAGCTGGAATTTCTGTTGCCGGCGGTATCAACTCTAAGTCGGTCGCAAAATATGTAGCTCTGAATCCCGACATCATCATTGTAGGCTCAGGCATCACTCACAACCCTGATCCTGCAAAAGAAGCTGCTGCTATCAAAGCGGCAATGCGTAAGGGAGCTTGATTATGCAGGCGAAAGAATTACGTGAAATTCTGCAGGAGCTGACTGGTCTGGCTGAACACGTTAATCAGGCTGACGTCGACAAGCTGATTGCTGAAATTGAAGGAGCAAACAAACTGTTTCTGGCAGGTGCCGGCCGCTCAGGGTTTATGATCCGCGCCTTTGCAAACCGTCTGATGCACCTCGGTTATGAGACCTATCTTGTTGGCGAAACCATCACGCCGCCGGCGAAAGAAGGTGACCTGCTGATCATCGGTTCTGGTTCGGGTGAAACCGGTAGCCTGGTCTCCATGGCGCAGAAAGCGGTTGCCCAGAAAGCGAAGATTGCTCTGATCTCCATCTATGATGACTCAAGCATTGGCAAGCTGGCCAGCGCCGTCATCAAACTGCCTGGCTCGACCCGTAAAAGTGGTGAAGGGAAGGGGATCCCAACTATCCAGCCTCTGGGGTCGTCGTTTGAACAGTTACTGTTCCTGACCTGCGACAGCATCGTGCTCACCATCATGCGTCGCAAAGGCATCGAGTATGAAGACATGTTTGCTCGTCATGCCAATCTGGAATAAGTAAACCATAAGGGGTTCCGGTTCTGACCGGTCGCCGGACCCCTCCCTTTTGAGTACTGAGGGGGCACTAAAATGCTGGATACCTTTGAATCACAAACCACCGACCAGTTAGGTCATTTCGCCTGGTGTGCCCTGGTGGCATTGGGCTTGGCCAGACAGGAAGGTAAAGCAACAAATCAGGTGAGTGAACACGTTTTTATTTCAAACTGGCTGAACAAAGCCTGGAAAGATAAACGTTTTCCTAAAAGTATCGCACCAGAATTAACCGGATTAATAAAAAGAGCCCGGGCGGAAGGGATAGCAGCCAATCTGGAAAAAGTGCTGTATGCCCTCTTTAAAAAATGCACCAGAAGCATTATCGAGCAGTCGGAATTGTTTCGCCTTAATTTTGCCATTGATGGCTTTAAGCGTTATGGCTGGAACACCATTCTGACCACGGCGCGAGACTGGAAAGTGCTGACGAAATGCGACCCATCCATGGTCGAAGGAAACGCACTGATTATTGACAATAAATCCCTGTATTCATCCTTCAATGATTCCGGATATTTATTGAAGCCGCTGGAACTCAAAGTGTTTGGTGACAAGGCTTTTTTTATTAATTTACTCAAACGGTTTTATCTGCCGGTTGTGGCGACAGGGGATGATTCAGTTTTTCTGCTGACACCAGAAAGAACGGAATATATCCGTAACACAATTATCAGGTCCAAGTTGAGTGATTTTCACTCGGCGAAAATTCATTCGAACACGACGCTTAGTCTGTCTTCTGGTATAAGGTGAAAAACATGATCAACAGAATGATCCTCAACGAAACCTCTTACTTTGGTAAAGGTGCCATCCGTTCAATTGTGGACGAAATCAAAAAGCGTGGTTTTACTAAAGCGCTGATTGTGACAGATAAAGATCTGATTAAATTCAATGTGGCGACCAAAATTACCGCGCTACTGGAAGAAAACGGTCTGGCCTATGCGATTTATGATGAAGTCGTACCAAATCCGACCGTAAACGTGGTGCACAAAGGAGTGGAGGCTTTCAAACAGGCCGGTGCGGATTACCTGATTGCCGTAGGTGGTGGTTCGCCACAGGATACCTGTAAAGCGATTGGGATGATGATGGCTAACCCGGAATATACCGATGTCCGCATGCTGGAAGGTGGTGCCCCCACCCGTAATCCATCCATTCCGATCATTGCCATTCCTACTACCTCCGGCACTGCAGCGGAAGTGACTATCAACTATGTGATCACCGACGAAGAAAAACGTCGTAAATTTGTATGCTTTGACCCGCACGATATCCCGGTGATCGCCGTCATTGACCCGGATATGATGTCCAGCATGCCAGCAGGTTTGAAAGCGGCAACAGGTGTCGATGCTCTGACTCACGCTATTGAAGGTTACATTACCCGCGGTGCCTGGGAACTGACAGATATGTTCCATATCAAGGCCATCGAAATTATTGGCCGTTCCCTGCGTGATTCGGTTAAAGGGCTCGCCTCCGGTGTGGAAGGTATGGCGCTGGGCCAGTACATTGCTGGAATGGGCTTCTCGAACGTGGGTCTCGGTCTGGTGCATGGTATGGCACACCCGCTGGGCGCTTTCTACGGCACCCCACACGGGGTGGCTAACGCGGTATTACTCCCGCATATCATGGCATTTAACGCTGAACATACCGGTGAGAAATATCGCGATATCGCCTTCGCTCTGGGTGTTAAAAACGCTTATGACCTGACGCTGCCGGATGCGCGTAACGCCGCAGTGGATGCGGTGGTGAAGCTGAATAAAGACATTGGCATCCCGGAACGTCTGCGTGATGTGGGCATGAAGGAAGAAGATGCAGATGCACTGGCCAAAGCCGCCTTTGCCGATGTCTGTACCCCGGGCAACCCGAGAGACTGTGACGAAGCAACCGTGAAAGCGCTGTATTTACAGTTGTACTAAGCAATCGTTAATGGAAAGTTAGTGGTTAAAAAATAATCTTAACGAAGTCAAGTTGGAAGGATTTTGAAGCATTGCTTGCAATGCTTCTTTTTTTTCAGCCGTTCTGGCTATGTGATAAAATAATCGGTATGTATTTAATTTTTAACGGGTATCAGTGCTCATGCGAATAGATGATGTTTATGCGAAACTGAAACAGTTAGCCGGCGAAAATGGAGTAAGCGCCAAAGAAATCGCCGACGCCATGAACATTGGTCGTTAAAATGTCAGCCATGAACTGAACAAGCTGGTACAGCAGGGAAAAGCCCGGAAAAAAAGTGGAAAACCAGTTCTGTTTCAGCCTGTGATACAACAGGTTGTGCTGAATGAATCCCGCAAAGATATCCTTGGTACCCACCTTAAGCTTAACCCCAGCCTGAAGCTGGCCATCGAGCAGGCTCGCGCGGCCGTTCTGTATCCGCCAGACGGCATGAATATGTTGATCCTCGGCGAAACCGGTGTAGGTAAGTCCCTCTTTGCCGAGTTAATCGTGTCGTATGCACAGCACAACAACATCATCCCTGCTGAAGCAGAGCTAATCATCTTTAACTGTGCGGACTATTCGAATAACCCACAGTTGCTTATCGCCCAGTTGTTCGGCACGCGAAAGGGGGCCTATACGGGGATTGACGAGAACCGAATCGGCCTGATTGAAAAAGCGAATAATAGCTTCCTGTTCCTCGATGAGGTCCATCGTTTGCCACATGAAGGGCAGGAAATGCTGTTTACCTTTATGGATAAGGGAGTCTATCGGCGTCTTGGAGAGGCTGATGCCCTTCGTACTGCCAACGTCAAAATCATTGCGGCGACGACGGAAACCCCTGAATCACACCTTCTCCGTACGTTTACCCGCCGTTTTCCCATAACCATCCGTTTGCCGGCATTGAGGGAACGGACACTGCAGGAGCGGATTAAACTGGTCCATTCATTCCTGCAGACCGAATCAAAATCGATACAATGCAGCATCAGCATCTCCGGTAATGCCCTGCGGGCCTTCTACATCTATGACTGCCCGAACAATATCGGCCAGCTGCGCGCTGATTTGCGTTCTGCCTGTGCCAAAGCATACGTCGATTACGTCACTGGTATTCGCGAAATCATCACCATCACCAGTGACTATCTTCCTCAGCACGTCAGCGCCTTTCTGCTCAATGAAACCGAACACCGTAAGCTGTGGAACGAACTGTTAGGGGGCAAAACCAAATTCACCGTTTTTCATCCCAGTGGGGATATTGAAAACGAAAATATGTTCTTTCTGGATGAGCAGCAGAAAGGGACAACATTGCAGAAAATGGAGCTCAGTACACTCTTTGGTGCCGGGCCGGAAAGCTCCTACCTGCAGAGCCTGTATGCGACCAAACTCAGTCTGATCAAGAGTAAGGACGATATCAAAACCATTCAGGATTACGTTACCGGTACAATTTCTGAACTCACTGATGAGATCATACAGCTCAGCCAGAAACGACTGGAGAAAACCTTTGACATCAATTTCCAGTATGCCCTCAGTATCCATCTTGAGAAAACCCTGAACCGGCTGAAGTTTGACCAATTGATCACTCATCCTCGACTGAATGACATCAGGATAAAACATAACCGTGAATTTAACGTGGCTCTGGATTGCCTGCGCATTATCGAGAAAAAGGTGGACATCTCCATGCCTATCGATGAAGCGGCATTTCTGACCATGCTCTTCATCCATTATGAAGATAGTGAAGTGCTGCGCGCGAAGCAGGTGAGGGTTATGCTCATTATGCACGGGGAAAGTGCAGCAACTTCTATGGCCGATACAGTCAATGAGTTACTGGACGTGGAATATGTTAAAGGGTTTAATCTTTCGCTGAAAGTCCAGCCGCAAATTATCCTTGAACAGATTATTGCCTATATCAAAACATGGGAGGTCAAGTCTGACCTTTTCCTGTTGGTGGATATGGGGTCACTGTCGAATTTTGGTGCAGTGATCCTGCGTGAGTGTGGGGTCAGGACTAAGACCATGCAGTTGGTCAGTACCATGCATGTTATTGAAGCCGTTCAGAAAGCGATGCTAGGCCTGCCACTTGAGGAAATTTATAACGAAGTTCTGGGGGTGAACTATCTTCTGGATCAATCCTACCGAGCTAAGAGTGAATTTAACCGACAGACGAAGAAACTGGCTATTGTAATGGTCTCTTCCTCAGAAGAGGATCTGCCGGAAACCCTGACCAGCTTGTCAAACCGCCTGACATACAAACCCAATATTCTCGAAATTATTCCGATTATCTCTTCCGACAAACAAGATATTGCTCAGCGGCTGAAGTCCACATCGTATGTGTTCGATATTGTTTCGGTTATTACCAATATTCCAATCCCGAGTCAGTGGCGTACCCTGCGTCTCGATGAAATATTGTGGGAAGAAAACATTACCACTCTTCAGGCGATTATCGACATTGAAACCACCTATGTCCTGCTGGTTGAACCCCTTAACGGGTTACTAAAAAACATCAGTGCTTCCCGGGTTGTTACTGAAGTGCGTAAAGCCGTACTGAAAATTTCGGAAGCGCAGGGGCTTAACCTGACGGCTAACGCTCATATCGGGATTGCCATGCATCTGTCCTGTCTTATCGATAAAAAGTTGACTGATGGACCTGCTTCTGCTCCTGTCCGTCAAACCCGCGCCGGGAATCAAGCGTTTTCCAGGGATCCGGTATTGAAGGTTTTCTCAAAAGAGTTGCACGCGCTCGAGACAAAGTTTCAGATAGAATTCAGTGATGATGAAATCGTATATCTAAAATCGCTTTTTGAGCAGAATAGCTTTTAACGAGTCGGTAGCCCCCCGTGATGGAGGGCTTTTCTGAAACTCACGCAGAAACTCAGTAGCCTCTATAGGGCAGGATCGTCTACTGGGGCGGGGTCTGTCCAACTTTCCAGAAAGTACAGAATCAGATTGATCGTGATACTGCAGGAAAAAATGGCAGATTTAATACAGCAACTCGAGTTTGATATAACCGCAGCAGAACTGTCAGCCTATTTTTTTAAACCGGGCCATGCCTGATAACTTACCTGGTAGCGATAATATATGGAGACCGACGGAGGACTCCACTTTGGTTGCGGGATCGGCGTTTTGCGCTGCTGGCGCTGGAGTCGTAGCGTTTAGTGATATTTTCGCACTTATCCTGTTTCCGCAGGATGAGTAATTTTTCGCAACCGGCTCGCGCTGACGACGACCGATACCGCAGAGGCCGCGGCGGCGCTCCACAGCGCAACATGAATTGACCTTTCATCTGCTGCCAGCATAACGGCTACGGCGGCGGCTCCCAGGCACTGCCCGAAAGTGCGCATAATGGATAAAACACCGGACGCATAACTCGCGTGCTCACGAATAACGTTTGAGAGCATTTCCCGGTTATTGGGACTCTGAAAGCAGCCAAACCCTATTCCGCATACCAGACTTCGCAGGCAGATATCCCACATTGAAGGTCTGGCGGGTAACGTCGCCAGCAGGATCAAACCGACGACAAATATCACCAGCCCCAGGGTGGATATCGCCGGGGCTGATATCGTGTCCGCCCAACGGCCTGCATGCGGCGCAATCAGCACGATCCCTAATGGCCACGGCGTAAACAGCAGGGCAGACACTACCGGACTGTAGCCGTATTCGCTCTGAAACAGGAAGGGTAGCGCAATAAAGGTGAGCCCTTGGCTGACAAAAGCAACCATCGACGTGAAGGCCGCGAGGGTAAAACGTTCATTTTTAAACATGCTCGGCGGCAGTAAGGGAGAACCCGTGCGGCGGATTTGCCAGATAAAAGCCATGCCGCTCAGCGCAGCGAGAGCCATCCAGCAAAGGCTGCCGAATTGAGAAGTAGCGTTCTGTAGGCTGTTCGCCGCCATGATCGTCGAACCCAACAGCAGCGCCGACAATATGGCGCCCACGGTGTCGAAGGGCGCCTGCATACGGATCGCATCCCGCGGCAGCGCTCTGACCGCCAGCAGTAAGGCGAGGGTGCCGGGAAGAACGTTTATCGCAAACAGCCATTGCCAGCTAAGGGTGTGAAGGATCGTACCGCCCAATACCGGGCCGATAGCGGAGCTCGAGGCAATGAGCAGGGCATGGAACCCCAGAATGCGGCCAAGTAAGCGTCCGGGAAATACGGACCTGAGTATTGCGGGGGCAATACTCAGCGTCGCCGCGCCGCCGATCCCCTGAAGCACGCGCATACCGATAAGCACTTCGGGCTTATTCGCCAGCGCACAACCCAGTGATGTCAGGGTAAAGGTCGTCAGGCCCGCCAGAAATACGGGGCGATAACCCAGACGGGCCGCAAGCGCCGCGAATATCGCCAGCGTCATCGCAGCCGCCAGCAGATACCCGTTGGCGAACCAGACGGCAATACTGGCAGGTACCTGCATCTCCTGAGCCATGGAGGGCAGGGCAATGTTGATCATGGTGCCATCAAACACGCCCATTAAGGTGGTGGTCATTATTGCGGCCATCACCCGTGCGCGCGCCGGGCCAGGCAGTCCTTCGTCGCCGGGTTGACTGGAAAAGAGCGTCATCATTTGTCCTCTGAGAAGAGTGTATGGATGACAAAACTATAAAGATGGCTTTTACCAGGCGGAAGGCGCACTATTTTCACTTTATTGTTGCGTCAAACGCCTTATCTTAATGTGCTGGGAGGAAGGGTAATGTCTGATCCCGATTTTAATTTGCTGGTAGCTCTCGACGTATTGCTGAGTGAAGCGAGTGTCGCAGGTGCGGCTCGTCGTCTGAACCTCAGCACTTCGGCCATGAGCCGGACATTAAGCAGGTTACGCGATGTCACAGGAGACCCGATCCTGGTACGCGCCGGGCGTAACATGGTACTGACCCCGTGGGCCGAAGCGACCCGGGATCGCGCCAGGCGTGCAGTGCACGATGCCAGGGCGGTATTACAGCCCTCAACTGAAACGTTCAGCGCGCAAAATCTGGCGCGTCTTTTTACCATCAGGGCAAACGATGGTTTTGTGGTGGCGTTTGGGCCTGCGCTTATAGCAGCGGTTGCCGACGCCGCGCCGGACGTCTGTATACGCTTCGCGCCTAAGCCGGAAAAAACGTCGCGCTATCTTCGGGAAGGGCTGGTTGATCTGGAGATTGGCGTTCAGAGTAATATGGGGCCAGAAATACGGCTGCAACGACTGTTTGAGGATCGGTTTGTTGGCGTCGTCCGTAAAGGGCACCCGCTGGCTAAGCAGGCTGAAATATGCGTGGGTGATTATGTCGCCTGGGGCCATGTGGTAGCGTCACCCGAGGGCGCGTTGCACGGATCCGTTGACGATGCGCTGGCCGAACTGGGGACAAAACGTAAAATTGCGAGCGTCGTACCGGGATTTCCGACAGCACTTTCCGTGGCGCTGGAATCGGATCTTATCGCCATGATACCCGCACTCTATTTACTCAATCAGCAGGTAACGGACCAGGTACACCTTTTCGAGCTGCCGTTCAAAAGCCGTCGTATTACGGTATCGCAGATGTGGCACCCAAGAATGGAACGCGACCCCGGTCACCGCTGGCTGAGAGAGCAAATTCTTGCGATATGCGGTGTGGCCCGGTCAGCCATGACTAAGGAGCCTGTATAGCGATTGCTATAACATCAATTTATATTAAATGTATAATTCAATTCATTGATATTTAATATAAAATACATCAATCGAAGTAGCGGTGTAGTAGCTAAATTGAGATGTCCATCTCTGGACCAAATAGACATGTCCGCGCTACCGTCTCGCCACAGCGATCGCTGCTTTCAAAGGATGAGACTCATGACGGCATACGGAACGGCAATTTTCTCAATGAGCGATGTGAACAGACTCACGATCGAAGTCTCCATACTTCGATAGACCGTTTATGTTCTTTCCGCGAGACCTAATCGAAAGCCCTCGTGGTACCTTTAAATTAACAATTAACGATAAATAAAGGACAGCTTCCCTGTCCTTTATTCTTTTTTATTCAGCTTTGCTCTCGCGCGCTCGCAATACCTCACCGACCACCGGGGCGGCGGTAAACGCATTTGGCCATCCCGCGTAGAACGCCGCCTGGGCGACCACTTCTCCGGCCTCTTCAGCCGAAAGCCCATTATCCATAGCTCTGTTTAGGTGGTAGCCAATCTGCGCGCTCTGTCCGGCGGCGATTAACGCGCTGACCGTCACCAGACTTCTGTCGCGGGGCGTAAGCGCGGGCCGTTGCCAGAGGTCGAGAAACAGCGGGTCGGCGGTAAATTTAACCAGGCCAGGCGAAATGGGGCCGACATTTTTTTCCACGGTGTCTGCACGCTGTTTCTCTACCTGTTCATTGAGTGGCAGCAGCGTTGGCGAGGCGGCGGGCAGGGCCTCTGCCGTCACGCCCCTGGCTTCAAAGATGGTTTTAGCGACGCTGACGGCTGACATCGCATTGGGCCAGCCAGCGTAGAAGGCGAGGTGAGTAATGATCTCTGACACTTCCGCTGGCGTCACGCCGCTATCGAGCGCAACGGCAATATAGTGCTTCAGCTCGCCTGGCTGGTTGCGGGCAATCAGCATCGCTACGGTCACGATGCTACGGTCGCGGGCGGACAGGGCGTCACGTTGCCAGAGGTCGTTGCTGATGGCCTCGCGGCCGAAGCGCGCCAGCGCCGGGGAGACCGCTTGAATATCAGCGTCAGCAAGGGTGGAAGGGGTAATTTTCATCATAGCTTCATCTCTTTGTTCGTTGGCATAGGCAAAATCAGACAGCACAAGCGACAAGGCTGCCGCGGCAATCACGTTTTTCATATTTGCTCCTTTCCCGATCAGCAGGGCGGAGCGTTACCGCGTCCAGACCTGCTTAACGTCCTTCGTTTGCGGCGTGTTTTGCGCCATGATCCCCGTCAGAACGTGCGGCTGGTAGGTTTCTTCAAGAAACTGGATTTCCTCCGGGCTCAGGTGAAGATTGACTGCGTTTACCGCGCCATCGACGTGATCTTTTTTTGTGGCCCCTACGACAGGCGACGTCACTTTTGTCAGCAGCCAGGCCAGCGAAATTTCGGTCATGGAGACCTGATGCCGTTCGGCAAGTTCGGCGACGCGGGCAATAATGATCCGGTCCTGTTCTGCCGTGCCGTCGTATTTGCCCCGGGCATAATCATCTTCCACCGCTCGCCGCGTGTGGCCTTCTAAGCGGGAGAGACGGCCGCTGGCCAGCGCGCTATAGGGAGTCATGGCGATACCCTCTTCCGCGCACAGCCCGAACAGCTCTCGTTCATCTTCACGCATAATCAGGTTGTAGTGGCTCTGCACAGAAACAAAGGATGTCAGCCCTTCGCGTTCGGCAAGGGCGTTCACCTTCGCCAACTGCCAGGCATAGCAATTGGAAATGCCAATCGCGCGCACCTTGCCGGCGGTCACTGCGGTGTGCAGCGCCTCCAGCACGTCGATAACCGGGGTGTTGTAATCCCAGATGTGGTAGATGTAGAGGTCGATGTAGTCCATCCCGAGGTTTCGCAGACTCTGGTCAAGCGAGCGGGCTATCGCCTGTTTTCCGCTGATCCCCTCGGCAATCTGGGCAGCGGTTCGTGGCAGAAACTTGGTGGCCAGCACCACCTCCTCGCGTTTTGCCATCTCCCGCAGCGCCCGGCCAACGTACCGTTCGCTGGAGCCGTTCTGATAGGCGATGGCGGTATCGTAAAAATTGATGCCCTGTTCCAGAGCGTGGCGGATGATGTCCCGGCTGGCTGTTTCGTCCAGCGTCCAGCGATGCTGACCCGTTGACGGATCGCCAAACCCCATACATCCCATGCAGATACGGGAGACCAGTAAGTCACTCTTCCCGAGCCGGGTATACTGCATCGTTATTTTCTCCCTTTGGGTTATTCCACCAGAGTTTTAAGCTGCGCGATCAGTCTGGCCGCGTGTTCCCGGGCAAGCGTTTTTTGCTGAGCGATTTTGTCGGCATCCCGGTCGGCGTAGCTAATACCGCAGGTATAAACCGGCGCCAGCAGCTCAAGATTGCACAGCCTGGCCGTGGTCTCGAAGGGAAGGAGATACTCCTCAATGGCATGGCCAAAGAAACCGTCAGCGGTATAGAGCGCCTGTGGCGCTCCCGTGGTGAAGGAGAGGAGCAGCTTTTTACCACCCAGTTTCGCCGTTGAGCCATGGGCGAAGCCGTGGACAAATACCTCGTCCAGCCACTGTTTCATTAACCCGGGCAGCCCATACCAGCTAAAGGGAAACTGCCAGACAATCACATCCGCCTGCAGCAGGCTTTCCTGCTCAGCGGCGATGTTGAATTTGCCGTCCGGATAGAGCCAGTCCAGACGACGGATTTCCGCATCAGGCAGGGCGGTCGCCAGCTCATCGAGGATGGTGGCGTTGGCGATGGAATGGTTAAGATCCGGATGCCCGGAAACGACAAGAATATGAGCCATTCCCAACGTTACTCCTGATGTTTAAATTCAGCGGAGAAGAGATTTTCCCAGCTAATAAACGAGCCGAGTGGAATACACTCGAAGGTTAATAGACCCGCTTTTGCCAGCGGAAATTCGGCCATGACATTATTCGCCTCTTCCACGGTGTCGCACTCGAGGAAAATAGCGACGCCGGGTCGATCCTGACGGAAATAGATGTCGCGAATAAAACCTGACTTGTACAGTTCCCAGGCGTGCAGGGCTTCTGCGGTAAGGTGCGGCGCATAGTGTTCCAGCGTCGCGCCGGGGGCAGGGATATCCAGACATAAAATTCGCATAGTTGTCTCCGGAAAGTCGTTATCAGCGGGAAGAGACAAAAGTATACGAGCCGCAGGGGGGGAAGATTAGGCGGTCATTGACTTAAGAATATTTAGCCTGTACTTAATAATCAGGCGAGGGTGTCTTAAGGAGATGCTATGAATAACGCGCTTTATAATCAGATACGCATCTTTCAGAGCATTGCGCGCGAGGGCAATATCTCGGCCGCCGCGCGCAAGCTCGAAATCACGCCGCCGTCGGTCAGCAATGCGCTCAGGCTGCTGGAGGAGCATATTGGCCACCCCCTTTTTGTGCGCACTACCCGGCGTATCGAGCTGACGGAAACCGGGCAACAGCTGCTGGAGCAGACCGCCGCGGCGGTGGAGACACTGGAAAAGTCGCTGGAAATCATCCGCGACCAGAATCAAGAGCCCTCCGGGGCAGTGAGAATAACCCTCTCGCGCTTTGCCTACCTGCTTATTCTCAAACCGGCGATGGCGGCATTTTGTCAGCAATATCCGGGGATCCAGCTGGAAATATCGGTCTATGACGGTACCGTCAATATTATTGAAGAACGTTTCGACCTTGGGATCCGCTTTGGCGATATTCTCGAAGGCGGCGTGGTCGCCCGCCCGTTAATGAAGCCGTTTCGTGAAGGGCTATACGCCTCCTCTGCCTATCTTGCCGAATATGGCGTGCCAGCGATGCCTGCCGATCTCCATCATCACCGGCTGATTGGCTATCGCTTTATTACCAACAACCGCATCCTGCCGCTGATCCTCAATGACCACGGCGAGCAGCTCACCGTCGAGATGCCCGGACAGTTAATCAGCAATGATATTGACGTCATGGCCGACGGTATTCGCCACGGACTGGGGATTGGCCGTTTATTTGAACCAATCCTGCAATTACAGCCCGATCGTGAGCAGTTTATTCCCGTGATGGAGGACTACTGGAAAACCTATCCGCCGGTTTATCTCTATTACCCAAAAAACGCGGGCAGAACGAAAAGGGTGAAAGCCCTGATTGATTTCCTGATAATGCATGCCGCGGAATAAAGGCTATTTTGCGTGCGAAATATCTGAAGGCACAGGTCCTGTCTTTCCCTCAGCCTTAACCCTATACTCCTTGCGGATAAAGCGGTTTTTATCGCGATGATTTTTGCCGCTCAACGGCTTAACCCATCACCAACGTCATAGGCTGGGAATATCAATAAGGGAGAGGTATCAATGGGCAGACGCTTCATAGTCTGTATATTCGCGCTGGTGGCGTTTTCGGCCAGTGCTGCGCATGGTGTTCACGGTGGCCATAACGGGCAGTCGGTGAGCGCTGGCGCCGACGGCGGCAACGGTTCGAACGGCGGCGATATCGATAATTCCTCGGGTCGGGCAGGGTGCCCTGGCGGCACCGATCCCGATAAGCACGGTCATTTTTATCTCCCTGGCACCAGCGAACCCTGCAATCCTGGGCCCCAGGATGCAGAGAAAGTCGGGTCTTCCCGCTAGCGTTCAGCTCAGATCGTGCAGCGCTTTGTCCAGCGGCGGGGAAAGCTGAATATCCTGAAACGCAACCGCCAGTCCGCCACGCTCCGGTGAGCAGCACATGACGCCCGCTTTCACCGGGCCTGGCGGAAAGTAGCCGAGCCGCAGCAGCGGCCAGCGCTCGCCGTCGGTTGAATACTGCAGTCTTAACGCGTCGCCCTTGCGGGTCAGTCGCAGCCAGAAGGTGCGCGGGTCGCCGGGGAAAAGCCCGGTGGCCCAGTCGGAGTGGGTTAGCGTCAGTACGCTGCCGATGGCCGGGGCATCGTCATTGAATTCAATTCCCGCCTTCAGCCAGGTCTGCTCGTCGGCCATCATCATCAGCCCAGCCTGGTCGTAAAGCGTGGTGAAATCCGCACAGATTTTTGCCTGCAGGGTAAAATCGCCCGCCACTTCTGCGGCATAGAGATGGCCAGAGAAGCGCTCGAAGCCATACCAGGTATGGCGCCAGAAGTCGGTATGCTTATTAGTGACCACCGTCAGGCCGTCGGCATCGCGGCGCCACTCGGCAGGTTCATTGATCCAGTGAAAGTACGGCTGCATTTTTCCTCCGGGATATGCTTTCAGACAGGGTTATAACAGCGACTGCAGCGCGGGTGACGCCATGCTGGCCTCAAAGGGAATAATCTCTGTACGGGCGAGACCCAGCTGCTGGAAGGGATCTTGGCTCAGACGCGCTTGCAGAGTTTCCCGGCTATCGCATTTTGCCAGAATGACGCCGCCGGTGCGGGGAATACGGCGGCCGGAGGCGAGAAAGAGGCCGTCGGCATAGCCTTTTTTGAGCCATTCGATGTGGGCGGGGATCGCACGGTCAACCTCTTCGAGCGGTTTTATATACGTTAAAACAACCACATAAATCGTACTCATCCTGAAAGCCCTGGCAATCCAATGGGATCTCCAGCCTGACATATTTCGATGATGGATAAAAGAAAACGCGGCATTTTTCCGTGCTATTTAGCAGGGATGGCGGGGCGCAACATCCCGGATGCTCATCGCAGACGTGAATTAATATATATGTTTTTTCGCATGTATATTGATCTTTCTTTGTGGCCCCGTATGCTGTCCGTCACGCTTGAGGAGAAATCATGTCTTTATTGCCCCTGCAACTGTTCAAAAACCTCGCCGATGAAACTCGGCTGGGGATCGTATTGCTGCTCAAGGCGCGTGGAGAGCTGTGCGTGTGCGATCTCTGTACGGCGCTCGCCCAGTCCCAGCCCAAGATCTCCCGCCATCTGGCGATGCTCCGTGAGAGCGGATTGCTGCTGGATCGTAAACAGGGTAAGTGGGTCCATTACCGCCTCTCTCCGCAGATGCCGGCCTGGGCGGCGCAGGTGATTGAGCAGGCCTGGCTCAGTCAGCAGGAGGATGTGCGGCTGATGATCAGCAGACTGGCTGGCGGGCCGGGTTGCCGGTAAAAAATTTATCTTAACATATATGATTTTTCGAATGTGATTGGCGGAGGAACGATGTTGCTGGCAGGTACGATTTTTATCCTGACCCTGGTGCTGGTGATCTGGCAGCCGCGGGGGTTAGGGATCGGCTGGAGCGCGGCATTTGGCGCGGCGCTGGCGCTGGCCACCGGTGGCGTACAGGTAGCCGATATCCCGGTGGTATGGCATATCGTCTGGAATGCGACCGCCACCTTTATCGCCGTTATCATTATCAGCCTGCTGCTTGATGAGTCTGGCTTTTTCGAATGGGCCGCGCTGCACGTTTCCCGCTGGGGAAGAGGCCGGGGTCGTCTGCTGTTTACCTGGATTATCCTGCTCGGCGCGGCTGTGGCGGCGCTGTTTGCCAACGATGGGGCGGCGCTGATCCTCACGCCAATCGTGATTGCCATGCTGCGAGCGCTGGGGTTCAGCAAGGGAACGATGCTGGCCTTTGTCATGGCCGCCGGATTTATTGCCGATACCGCCAGCCTGCCGCTGGTGGTGTCGAATCTGGTGAATATCGTTTCGGCAGATTTCTTTGCCATCGGCTTCAGGGAGTACGCTTCGGTGATGGTGCCGGTCGATCTCGCGGCGATCCTCACCACCCTGGCGATGCTGCACCTGTTCTTTCGCAAGGATATCCCGCCGGCCTGGGATATGGCGTTACTAAAAGCGCCGGCCACGGCGATAAAAGATCCAGCGACGTTCCGCACCGGCTGGGGCGTGCTGCTGCTGTTGCTGGCTGGCTTTTTCGTCCTTGAACCGCTGGGGATCCCGGTCAGCGCCATCGCGGCGCTCGGCGCCGGGATCCTGTTTGCTGTCGCGAAGCGCGGGCGGGTAATTAACACCGGCAAGGTGCTGCGCGGCGCCCCGTGGCAGATAGTGATCTTCTCGCTGGGAATGTATCTGGTGGTGTATGGTCTGCGAAACGCCGGGTTAACGGATTATCTGACCACGGTGCTGAACATGCTGGCGGAGCGCGGCCTCTGGGCCGCGACGCTGGGCACCGGTATCCTGTCGGCCTTCCTCTCTTCAATAATGAATAATATGCCCAGCGTACTGGTCGGCGCCCTGTCGATTGATGGCAGCACGGCAACAGGGACGATCAAAGAGGCCATGATTTATGCCAACGTCATCGGCTGCGATCTGGGGCCCAAGATCACGCCAATTGGTAGCCTGGCCACGCTGCTGTGGCTGCATGTGCTGGCGCAGAAGCACATCACCATCGGTTGGGGGTATTATTTCCGCTGCGGCATCACCATGACCCTGCCGGTGCTGCTTGTGACGCTGGCCGCGCTGGCGCTGCGTCTCTCCTTCAACCAGCCATGAGAACGTACTATGAGCATCACCATTTACCATAACCCTGACTGCGGCACCTCGCGTAATACGCTGGCGCTGATCCGTAACAGCGGCGCCGAGCCCACCATTATCTATTATCTGGAGACGCCGCCGTCGGGTGATGAGCTGCGCCAGCTGCTCGCCGCGATGAGGATCCCGGTGCGCGCGCTGCTGCGGAAAAACGTCGAACCCTACGACGCGCTGGGCCTGGCGGAAGACCGGTTTACTGACGACCAGATAATCGACTTTATGCTTCAGCATCCGATCCTGATTAACCGTCCGATCGTAACGACGCCGCAGGGCACCCGACTCTGCCGCCCGTCAGAGGTGGTGCTGGAGATCCTGACGGCGCCACAAAAAGGCGCATTCGTGAAGGAGGACGGTGAGCCAGTCATTGATGCCGCAGGGCAGCGTGTGAAATAGCGCGCAGAATGGCGCCGGCTGTAGCAGCCGGCATGCCGTGTTAAACCTGCTGTATGGTAGGCTCTCCAGGTATGTAGCGCCTGGATTGCTGACAATATTCTCGCTTAGCGCTATTTCTCCACTATCCAGTCTGTTTCCCTTACTTTTCCTGCCGTTATACACCGCCTCTGCGCCGGTGGTTTATGTCTCTCGATAAATTATTAACTGTTTGTTTTTAATGGGTAAAATTTCGGTTTGTGCGTAATGATATAAAGTCAACGTCGTTTGCATTATTGCGAACATTAAATCTGTAAAACTAGATGTTTGTCGACTTTTCATCTAAAAAGGGAAGGTAAGGGGCTGGACAAAACCATTGCGTGGTTATCAAATGGTTAAAAATGCTCGTGTTTGATGTTAATACAAACAAATTATAAATCGTCAGCCTGCTTTATACGGTTAACTTGCGCTGCGGCGCACCTTACCTGGAGAATTTATGCATTCCTCTGTTAATAAAAACGAAAGCCGTACCTTTTTCGGCCATCCTTATCCGCTGGGCTCCCTGTTCTTCACTGAAATGTGGGAGCGCTTCTCGTTTTACGGCATCCGTCCTTTACTGATCCTGTTTATGGCGGCGACAGTGTACGACGGCGGCATGGGCCTGGCGCGAGAGAACGCCTCGGCGATCGTTGGGATTTTTGCCGGCAGTATGTATCTGGCCGCGCTGCCTGGCGGCTGGCTGGCGGATAACTGGCTTGGCCAACAACGCGCCGTCTGGTACGGCTCTATCCTGATCGCCCTGGGGCACCTGTCGATCGCTCTGTCAGCATGGCTGGGCAACGATCTGTTCTTTATCGGTCTGATGTTTATCGTCCTGGGTTCCGGGTTGTTTAAAACCTGTATCTCGGTGATGGTCGGCACCCTGTATAAAAAGGGCGACGCGCGCCGCGACGGTGGTTTTTCGCTGTTCTACATGGGGATCAACATCGGCTCGTTTATCGCGCCATTGATCTCTGGCTGGCTTATCAAATCGCATGGCTGGCACTGGGGCTTCGGCATCGGAGGGATCGGGATGCTGGTGGCGCTGATCATTTTCCGTGTCTTTGCCGTACCGTCGATGAAGCGCTATGACGCGGAGGTTGGCCTCGATTCCACCTGGAACAGCCCGGTGGCGAAAAAGAATGGCGTTGGAGCGTGGCTGCTGGCGCTGGCTCTGGGAGTGGCGGTGCTGGTCACGCTTATCAGCCTGGGCACGATCGTGATTAACCCGGTAGCGGTGGCCAGCGTGCTGGTCTATGTGATTGCCGCCTCCGTGGCGCTCTATTTCATCTGGCTGTTCGTCTTCGCCGGACTCAACCGTAAAGAGCGGGCGCGCCTGCTGGTGTGCTTTATTTTGCTGGTCTCGGCGGCCTTTTTCTGGTCCGCTTTTGAACAGAAACCGACCTCCTTCAACCTGTTTGCTAACGACTATACCAACCGGATGATCGGCGATTTTGAGATCCCCGCGGTCTGGTTCCAGTCGATTAACGCCTTGTTTATCATTCTCCTCGCGCCGGTATTCAGCTGGGCGTGGCCTGCGCTGGCGCGTAAAAACGTTCGTCCGGGCAGTATGACCAAATTCGTCATTGGCATCCTGTGCGCAGCGGCGGGCTTTGGCCTGATGATGCTGGCGGCGCAGAACGTTCTGAGCAACGGCGGGGCCGGTGTGTCGCCGCTGTGGCTGGTGGGCAGCATCCTGATGCTGACGCTCGGTGAACTGTGCCTCAGCCCGATTGGGCTGGCGACCATGACTCTGCTGGCGCCGGAGAGAATGCGCGGCCAGATGATGGGGCTGTGGTTCTGCGCCAGCGCGCTGGGTAACCTGGCGGCGGGCCTGATCGGCGGTCATGTGAAGGCCGATCAGCTGTCGCTGCTGCCGGACCTCTTCGCCCGCTGCTCCATCGCATTGCTGATCTGCGCCGCCGTGCTGGCCGTGCTGATTGTCCCGGTCCGCCGGATGCTGGAGAACAGTCGGTCCAGCGCCGCGCAAAAATCCCTCAGCAACGCCTGACGCGATCCTCAGGCCGGCCCTACGGGGCCGGCTTGTTTTTTGTCCAATCCCCGCCCCAGCAGAACAAAATCCCCTTTTCACAATGCGCGATGTCCCATAACGTGAGCGTGTTCTTTGAAATCACGTCGCTTTCCGGTCCATAGTGTAGTCAGGTTTACTATGTGGTTAATATAAGGACACACCTATGCCAGCAGTCATTGATAAAGCATTGGATTTCATCGGTGGTATGAATACGTCTGAGCCAGTACCACAGTCTATGGATGAAAGTACCGCGAAGGGAATTCTCAAATATTTAAAAGAACTGGGCGTACCCGCCACCCCGGCCGACGTCGCTGCGCGCGGCCAACAGCAGGGCTGGAGCGCTGGGTTTACCGACAAAGTGGCGGAGTGGGCTGAACGGGTCGCCGCCGGCGAACGGCTGGTGATTAAGCATCCGGAATTCTTTTCCACCTATATGCGGGAAGAGCTGCGCGCCCTGGTGTAATCGCCGCGCATCCACCCCGCCTCTTCAGCTTAATGCCTTCCCCTATTGGGAAGGCATTTTTGTTACTGCCCTCGATAGCCGCCGCCCAGGGCTTTGATCAGGGTAATGTCGGTGCTTAGCCGCTGGGCCTCAATGTCCAGCAGCAACAGCTGCTGGGCGAGGACCGCCCGGCGGGCTTCTTCGGCGGCGTAGCGGCTGAGGAGGCCGTGCTGATAATGGGCGCGAGCGCTATCGGTGGTGGTCTGCGCCGCGGTGACTTTTAGCTGCTGCAGCGCGCGCTGCTGATTCAGGTCGTTAAGCTGGCTGGAGCTGATGGCGACATCGCGAACCGCATCCAGCACCGCCTGGTTGTACTGTTTGATCAGGATGTTGCTGGCGGTGCGTACCGACTGCAGATTAGCGTTCAGACGGCCGCCGTCGAAGATCGGCAGATACAGCCCGGGCAGCAGGTTGATCTGCTGGAAAGAGGACTTAAACAGATCCCCGACGCTCAGGGCGTTATAGCCCCAGAACGCTTTGATATCAAAATGGGGGTAGAAGGCCGCTTTCGCCGCAT
>ENA-ORTM01000759-ORTM01000759.1-human-gut-metagenome-genome-assembly--contig:-NODE-759-length-37735-cov-3.345329_pt1 | contig 37735 bp, 31 predicted proteins | sample MGYA00241909_ERZ509182 | MGnify/ENA primary metagenome ERZ509182 (study PRJEB26280, sample SAMEA2338855) | human gut metagenome | biome: human gut; feature: human-associated habitat; material: faeces...
ATATACAACGATGAATGTTCAGCATTTAGAGAGCCTGAATGATATTGTGGGAAGCATTACTCACATTGAGGTTCGGGAGCGCGTCCCGGATCGGGTTTTTGATCATGCGGATCAGGTGGAAGTGATTGATATTGAGCCGGAGGAGCTTATGGAACGGATGCGGGAAGGAAAGATTTACCAGCCTTCCCAAGCGGAACGTGCTTTGGAAAATTTTTTCCGCAGAGAAAAGCTGGCGGCTTTGCGGGAAATTGCGCTGCGCAGAAGCGCGGACCGAGTAAATCGTATGGCAGAAGAAGAACGGTACGCTCTGGGGAAAATGGATTATCATACAGGAGAGCACGTTTTAGTTTGTATCTCCCCATCGCCATCTAACGCTAAGGTGATTCGCACGGCATCCCGTCTGGCTGATGCCTTTCACGCCCGGTTTACCGGAATTTATGTGGAGACACCTCAAATGCAGGAGTCAGAGGAAAAAACAAAGGCAGCTGTAAAAAACCATATGGATCTGGCAAGAGCTTTAGGGGCGGATATCGTTACCGTTTATGGATCTGATATTGCTTATCAGATCGTAGAATATGCGATTGTGGGAAATATATCCAAAATCGTTATGGGACGCAGCAGAAAACGGTGGATGTTGGAGAAGGGCAGATCGGAGGTTTTAGAGCAGCTTACCTATCGGGCACCCAATATTGACGTGTATATTATTCCTGACATGAAAAATACGGGAGCCTACAGAGCCAGAGAAAGTGCTGGAAGAGAAGGGGCGAGGAGAAAAAAAGAAGAAACAGGTTGGAGCGTGGCAAAGGAGCTGGGAGAGATCACCGTGATTATGGCCCTTAGTACGCTGGCGGCCTATGGATTTTGGCGGTTTCGGCTTTCCGAGGCGAATCTGATTATGGTGTATATGGTAGGGGTACTGCTTTCTTCCTATGTGGCGGATAAAAAGATCTATGCCCTGTATTCCTCTCTGCTGAGTGTGCTGTCTTTTAATTTTTTCTTTACGGAACCGTATTTTAGCCTGAAGGCTTATGACAGAGGTTCTCCGGTTACCTTTGTTATGCTATTCGCAGTAGGCTTTTTTATGGCTTCTATGACCAGAAAGCTAAAGGCGCAGACAAGAGAAAGCGCTAAAAAAGCATACCGAACGGAAATTTTGCTGGAAAACAGCAGAAAGCTGAGGCGATGCCGCTCTCGGGAAGAAGTATGGAAGCAGCTGGCAGCTCAGACAGACAAATTGCTGAATCTTTCTGTGATTATTTATCCAGTGGATCAGAAGGGAAATCTGGAAGAACCTCTGCTGTTTCCAAGAAAGGGCATGGATCTTTCTGATTTGAAGGAAACTCTGATCGGAAAGGAACGGGCAGTGGCCCAGTGGGCGGCTGTCAATCGTCATAGAGCCGGCGCCTGCACTCATACGCTGCCGGCTGCCAAGGCCATGTATCTTCCCATACAGTCAACGGAAGATGTAAAGGGAGTTATGGGAATTTTGCTGGAGGAGCGGCGGCCGGTAAAGGAATTTGAGTATGGGCTTTTAATTGCCATGCTCAATGAGACTGGGGTAAAACTGCAGGATGCATTTTGTCAGTAACATTTTTGTTTCATAGGAAATTTAAAAGATTAAGAAAAAGATATCAGGAAAAAGTTCAGACTGAAACGGGACAGCATCTCGACCAACGCCTTCTTTTGTGGTATAATCCAATATTATGCAATCACAAAGGGAGGCATTTTCATGGGCGGACAGAGGTCTGAAAGAGTAAAAAAGCATATATGTGCGGGTCTGCTGGCTCATGTAGATGCGGGCAAGACCACGCTTGCGGAAAGTATTCTTTACCTTACCGGAAATCTTCGCAGGGCAGGCCGGGTGGATCACAAGGATGCCTTTCTGGATACGTATGAGCTGGAGCGGGCCAGGGGGATCACGATTTTTTCCAAGCAGGCTCAGCTTCAGCTGGGAGATCTGGAAGTGACGCTGATGGATACCCCGGGACATGTGGATTTTTCCGCGGAGATGGAGCGGACGCTGCAGGTGCTGGACTATGCGGTGCTGGTGATCAGCGGAGCAGACGGCGTTCAGGGACATGTGCTGACTCTTTGGCGGCTGCTGAAACAGTATGAGATACCGGTTTTTCTGTTTGTCAACAAAATGGATCAGGAGGGGACAGACCGGGAGTCACTGCTAAAGGAGCTTCAGTCTAAGCTGGATGAACATTGTCTGGATTTTGGAGGGGATGAGAACGAAGCCTTTCTGGAAAGTCTGGCAGTGTGTGAGGAGGCAGTTCTGGAAGAATACTTGGAGACGGGTACTGTAAAGCAGCAGGAGCGTATTCGCCTGATCCGGGAGAGAAAAGTGTTTCCCTGCTATTTTGGTTCTGCTTTGAAGATCCAGGGGGTGGATCAGCTGCTTTTGGGACTGGAGCAGTATGCGGCTGCGCCGGATTATCCGGAGGAGTTTGGAGCCAGAATCTATAAGATTGCCAGAGATTCTCAGGGAAACCGCCTGACTTATCTGAAAGTGACGGGAGGGAGTCTGAAGGTAAAACAGGAGCTTTCCGGTACCTTTTTCGATTCAGAGGGGGAGAAACTTTGGAAGGAGAAGGCGGATCAGATCCGTATTTATTCTGGGGCCAGCTATGAACTGGTGAGAGAAGCTCCGGCAGGGACGGTCTGCGGGGTGATGGGACTGACGAAAACCAGGTGCGGACAGGGATTGGGCAGGGAAACAGGAGTGGTGATGCCAGTGCTGGAGCCGGTGCTCACTTATGGAATTCTGCTTCCAGAGGACTGCGATGTACATCAGGCATTTTTAAAGCTGCGGCAGCTGGAGGAGGAAGTGCCGGAGCTGCATCTTTTGTGGAATGAGGGAGCCCAGGAGATTCACGCTCAGATCATGGGGGAAGTGCAGATTGAGATTTTAAGAACCATGATCTGGGAGCGGTTCGGAATCCGGGCAGATTTTGGAGCGGGTAACATTGTATATAAGGAAACCATCGCAGAGCCGGTGGAGGGGGTGGGACATTTTGAACCGCTTCGCCATTATGCGGAGGTGCATCTACTTTTGGAGCCGGGAGAACCGGGAAGCGGTATGCAGTATTTTTCCTCTGTGAGCACAGATGATCTGGATCTGAACTGGCAGCGTCTGATTCTCACCCATTTGGAGGAAAAGCAGCATGTGGGAGTGCTGACAGGATCAGAGCTGACGGATGTAAAGATTACTCTGGTGGCAGGGAAGGCGCATTTAAAGCATACGGAGGGAGGAGATTTCCGCCAATCTACTTACCGCGCAGTGCGTCAGGGGCTGCGGAAAGGAACGTGTATTCTGCTGGAGCCAGTGTATGAATACCGACTGGAGATCCCGGCAGAAAATGTAGGACGGGCCATGGCTGATATTCAAAGGATGCAGGGCAATTTTTCCGGCCCTTCTCTGGAAGGAGAGCTGGCGGTGCTTACCGGAAGCGCTCCGGTGGCGTCTATGAGAGGCTATCAGACCGAAGTGACTGCCTACACAAAGGGCTGCGGCCATCTGTTCTGTTCTCTGAAAGGCTATGAACCCTGCCGCAACGCGGAGGAAGTGATAGCGGCCAGGGGGTATGACCCGGATGGAGATACGGAGAATCCCTGCGGTTCTGTATTTTGCGCCCATGGAGCAGGCTTTGTGGTTCCCTGGGATCAGGTGGAGGATTATATGCATCTGGATGGTATGGAGATTTTTGGGAAAGGGACGAAAATCGCAGAGGAACCGGTGGAGACGTCTGTTTCCTACCGGGGAGTTCGGGGGGATGTGCAGGATGATAAAGAACTGATGGAGATTTTTCAGCGCACCTTTGGATCCATTAAACAGGGCAGAAGCGGCTGGAACAGGCAAGTGCGTACCTATGATTCCAGTGTCAGTGGGGGCAGCAGCGCCAGAAAAAGAGAGGCGAAGGAGCAGTACCTGCTGGTGGATGGATACAATATTATTTTTGCCTGGGAGGAATTAAAGGATTTGGCCAGGAGCAATCTGGAGGGAGCCAGAAATAGATTGATGGATATTTTGTGCAATTACCAGGGGTACCGGAAGATGCAGGTGATTCTGGTGTTTGATGCCTACAAGGTGGAAGGCGGCGTTGGGGAAGTACAGAAGTATCACAATATTTATGTGGTCTATACGAAAGAGGCGGAGACGGCAGATCAGTATATTGAAAAGACGGTTCATGAGATGGGAACCAAATATGAGGTGACCGTGGCTACCTCTGATGCAGCAGAGCAGGTGATCATCTGGGGCCAGGGAGCCTCCAGACTTTCCGCCCGGGGGCTGCGTCAGGAGATCCAGGAAACCTGCCGGGAGATCCAGAGAGACTATCTTCAGCAAAATCCCGGGGGAAAGCACTATCTTTTTGAGAATCTGAGTCAGGATATGGCGGCCCTTTTTGAAGAAGTGCGGCTGGGAAGAAGGACTTTGGAGTAAATAGCAAAGGAAAAGCAACAACAGTGGCAAAACAACAGCAATGAGAACAGAAAGATAGTACCAGAAAGACAAAACAAGAACAGGATTAGACAGAAGGGAATTTAGAAGATGGATGACAGAGAAAAGGACAGAATTCCTTTTATTGATTGGCATTGTGACACCCTGATGCAGGCCTGGTTTCGGGGAAGAAAACAGATCTACCATCTGCCTTCAGCTATGCTGGATGTAAAACGGCTGAAGCAGGGAGGGGCCAAGGCTCAGTTTTTTGCGATTTTTCTGCAGTCTATGCGGATGAAGCGGTATCTTGGATGGCTCATGCCGGGGGATACCAAATATATAGAAATTCTCACAAATATTTTTTATCGCACCCTGCGGGAGCATGAGGATGAGATGGCTTTTGCAGGAAACGCTCAGGATATGGAAGAAAACTGGAGGCAGGGAAAGATCAGTGCTTTTTTGACCATTGAGGATGGCAGGGAGGTGCAGGGCCGGATGGAGCGTCTTGCGGAATATTATGACAGGGGGGTACGGCTTCTGGGACTTACCTGGAATTATGCCAACTGCTTCGGTCATCCCAACAGCACAGATCCAGTAAAGATGAAGCGCGGGCTTTCTGATTTTGGAAAGGAAGCTATCGGAGAGCTGAACCGGCTGGGCATCATCATTGATGTGAGTCATTTGTCAGACGGAGGATTCTGGGATGTGGCGGAGCTTAGCAAAAAGCCCTTTGTGGCCAGCCATTCCAATGCCAGGGCTCTCTGTGATCATCCAAGAAATCTGACGGATGAGATGATCCGCACCCTTGGTGAGAAGGGAGGAATTGTGGGAGTGAATCACTGTCCCAAGTTTCTATATCCCGGCAGCAGTGAAAACCGCATTGAGGATTTGGTACGTCAGCTTACTCATATCCGCAAGGTAGGAGGCAGGGAGTGCGCAGCTTTAGGCAGTGATTTTGACGGGATCAGCGGAAAGCTGGAAATCGCAGGCCCACAGGAATATGAGAAGCTGGAGCTGGCTCTTTCTAAAACTGGTTTTTCCGGTGCTGAAATCGAAGAGATTTTTCATAAAAATGCAGAACGGGTGATCCGGGAGGTACTGTAATGAGTGGCAGCCGCCGCAGATTGATCGGTCAAGGCAGTTCAAGTTCACAGAAGGCAGCTGATAAAGATGGCTTATGCAGGAAAGAAGACAAAGCGGGAAGGACAAAAAGCGATAGATGAAAAGTCGAAATTCAGGGAGAGAAAGGCCAAAAGCGATAGACAGAAGAATGCTGGTAAGAGACTGCCCCTACAGGGGAGGAAAAGGAGGATTGGAAGATGAGAAAGAAGATAGTTTGGGTGACTGGCGCAAAGGGAAGCCTGGGAAGCGAGATTTGTGAGCGTCTGCCAAAGGATGTATATGAACTGGTAAAAACAGACCGAGAGGTGGATGTGGCAGACCGCCAGGCTGTGAGCAGCTTTGCAGAAAAAGTCGGTCCGGATGCAGTGATTAACTGTGCTGGCCTCAGGGAGGAGACCATGGGTGAGAAAGGAACGATCCGTCTTTATCAGGTGAACACTCTGGGAGCCAGAAATGTGGCTGAGGCGTCCGCTAGAGTGGGGGCCAGAATGATCCAGCTCTCCACAGATGACGTGTTTGCCGGAGATATTTCCATGGAACTGACGGAGTTTGATACCACAGTGCCCGCCACGGATTATGGGAAATCCAAGCTGGCAGGAGAACGGTTTGTCCAGAACTTAAATCCCGATCATCTGATCGTGCGAAGCTCCTGGGTCTACGGCAAAAAAGGGGATAATTTCCTTACTTACATTTTAAAGATGGCGGAGGATACCCAGTTTCTGAGCGTGCCCAATGATCAGATCAGTACGCCTACCAGCGCAGGAGAGCTGGCCAATTTTGTGATCCAGATGATCGGCAGTTCGGAGCGGGGGATTTACCATGCATCCTGTCAGGGATCCTGCAGCCGATACGGTTTTGCCCTGGCTATTTTGGACTATGCAGGCATCACTACGATGGAGCTGGTTCCGGTACTTACCTCATCCAGAGACACAAAAGCCCGATATACAGTGCTGAAAAATCTGATGATGGAGATTACCGGGGTGTATCAGATGCCGGACTGGAGAGAGGCGCTTCGGGATTGCCTGGGAAAATAGGTGCCGTATAGACAAAACATTTATGTCCAGAGAGCCATTTTGAGGATAGTTTCTATTTTTCACATCGGTTCAGTGAAGAAACAGGAGGATGTTGCAAAATACCTCCGGAGGTACCCGTTCGGGTGATTTTTCACCGAAAAATAACATCTTTTCGGAGAAAAGCACACCGAACATCCACCGGAATCAATATTTTGCAGCATCCTCTTTCGTTTGTTTTGCCGGCAATGGGCCGGGCAGACACACTTGCGCGGCTATTTGGCGGACGCCGCTAGGGGCAAAGACCCTGCAGTTTGCAGGAGGGCAAGTTTGATACCCCGTCAGCTTGCTGAGGGGTCTTTGATCGGAATACAAAGAAAAAGAAGCGGCAGCTGAAAGGAGATTACTCCGCCCTCAGGTAGTGGCGCATGGTGCGCAGGGCATTTTTTTCCAGACGGCTGACCTGAGCCTGAGAGATACCGATCTCTCCGGCCACCTCCATCTGGGTGCGGCCCTCAAAAAAGCGCAGTTCCACAATATGTTTTTCCCGTTCATCCAGACATTTCATAGATTCCTCCAGGGCAATGGATTCTACCCAGTTTTCTTCCTTGTTTTTTTTGTCGCTGATCTGATCCATCACATAAAGGGTATCGCCTCCTTCTGTGTATACCGGGTCATAGAGGCTGATTGGGCTTTGAATGGCATCCATAGCAAAGACGATCTCCTCTTTTGGGATACCGATTTCTTCTGCGATTTCATGAATGGTGGGTTCTTTCAGATATTTTTTTACATAGTTTTCTTTCGCGTAAATAGCCTTGTAAGCCGTATCACGAAGGGAGCGGGACACGCGAATGGAATTGTTGTCCCGCAGATAGCGCCGAATCTCACCCAGAATCATGGGAACTGCGTAAGTGCTGAATTTTACCCCCAGTTCTGTGTCAAAATTGTCGATGGCTTTCATCAGGCCGATGCAGCCGATCTGAAACAGATCATCCGCATTTTCGCTACTGGCGGAAAATCGTTTAATCACGCTTAAAACTAATCGTAAATTTCCTTTGATATACAGTTCTCTGGCGTAGGTGTCGCCGGCCTTGATCCGTTCAAATAAAGTTTCTTTTTCCTCGCTGGTAAGTACTGGAAGCTTTGAGGTATTCACACCGCATATTTCCACTTTATTCCCTGCCATATCCAAGTCCTCCTGTATCTGTGTTCTAACTAAAATCATTCTCAGATTGTCTTGGAAATATACGATTTGCGGAAAAATATAAAAAATATTGGCCCTTGACAGAGAAGATTACAGACAACTTCTTTTGCACGCTTCCTCTTTCACACGTACCAGGATAATGTCAGCGCCGATCTGCTCAATACAGTCCCAGGGGATGACAAATTCCGTGTCCCGGCCAAGAAACCAGCAGAGCTTTCCGGGGCCGGGAACGATGAGAGAAAGAATGGTGCCACACTGGGCGTCGATTTCCAGATCGCTGATGCAGCCCAAAGAACGGCAGGTGCAGATGTTGATGACTTCTTTTTGTTTTAATTCACACAGGCGCATAATCTGCCTCCTCAGATACTCTGTTATAGTATATTCAGGGAACTGCGGCGGTGTCCGTCTGCTGGCGGTGGCAGTGGAGCGTTTTGCTAAAATTCATTGACAGCAAACCTTAGATTCGTTATACTTTATCTACTGGGAGATATGAGATAGATAAGGAGGCAGTCAGCATGAAATGTCCATTTTGCGGCCAGGACAACACGAGGGTGGTAGATTCCAGGCCGGCGGAGGATAACAGCGCTATCCGCAGAAGACGTCTCTGCGATGAGTGCGGGAAGCGTTTTACCACCTATGAGAAGGTGGAGACCATACCGCTGGTGGTGATTAAGAAAGATCGTACCAGAGAGCAGTATGACCGCAGCAAAATTGAGGCGGGAGTGCTGCGTGCGTGTTATAAGCGTCCGATACCGATACAGAAGATCAATGAGATGATTGACTCTGTGGAGACGGAGATCTTTAACAGAGAAGAGAAGGAGATCGAGAGCAAGGTGATCGGGGAGATTGTGATGGACAGGCTGAAGGATCTTGAAGCGGTGGCCTATGTCCGTTTTGCTTCAGTTTACCGGGAATTCAAAGACGTGAATACCTTTATGGATGAACTGAAAAAAATACTGGAGTAAAATTGTGAGGCTGTGGCAAAACACTATGTTTTACGCAGCCTCCTTTCGATTTGGAAGTACTGAGGAAAATCTGGCAGGTGAATAGGGTTGAAGAAGCGAATAGAACAACTGTTGAACAGTAGATTTGAATATGAGGGACAGCATTTGCAGTTCTCAGAACAGAGGCTGGATTTAAAGGCAAAGGAGGGGGAGGTGGTTCTGGGCAGCTTTCTGGTTTCCCATCCAAAGGAGCAGAAAGTAAAGGGATTTTTGTATTCTTCTAATCCCAGGATGACGTTTGATCCCGGCGAGTTTTACGGAACGGAGAATAAGATTTTTTATCAGATGGATACCAATGGTCTGATTCCTGGGGATGAAGCGGAGGGAAAGTTTACTTTCTGCACAGATTTGGGAGAGTATGAGCTTCCCTACCGGGTAGAGATCTTAAGAGAAAAGGATCTGTCGGAGGATGCTGCGGTCCAGGATACCGCCAGCTTAGCCGCCCTTGCCCAGAAAGATTTTGAGGCAGCTTATCCGGTGTTTATTTCTCCTGCCTTTCAGGCTGTGGTCAAGAAAAAGGAGCCGGATCATTTTGTACTCTATCAGACCCTGAAGAATCAGGAGTTCAGTTATCAGAGCATGGAAGAGTTTCTCATCGGCTGTGGGCAGAAAGATCCGGTGGAGCTTTCCATTGAAAAGACAGAGGCGAAATATTATGATTTGGATCAGTCCGTGCGGGAGACGGTTGGGATCCGCAAAAGCGGCTGGGGGTTTTTGCGGCTGGATATTCAGTCGGACACCCGGTTTCTTCGCGTGGAGAAGAAAGTGGTGACCACGGATGAATTTGCTGGGAATCAGTATGAGTTGGAGTATATTATTGATTCCAATTTTCTTCATGCAGGGCGCAATTACGGTCGGATTAAGATCATTACCTGCTATCAGGAACTGGATTTTGAGGTGGCAGTGGTATGTCGGAAAGACAGCGAGGCCAGACGGCAGCATCGGGTTCAGAAGATGATGCAGAAAAAACTGGAAAACCTTTATATAGATTTTAGGCTGAAGCGGATGGAGATGCAGGCCTGGATCGACCGAACATCCAATGTGATTAACAGCTATAAGCGGGCCGGAGGGATGGATGTGTATGCGGATCTGTTCCTGGTACAGGTACTGTTTGCAGATGAGAAGCGGGCCAAAGGATATAAGCTGCTGCAGGAGATCGAGCAGCGGCCGGATCGGCTTTATACTCCGGATCGATATGGGTTTTATTTGTATATCTCCACTTTTTTTCAGCGGGACGTGGCTTATGTGGATCAGGTGGAGGCCCGGATTGAACAGCTTTTTTTGCAGAACCGGGAAAACTGGGTGCTTCAGTGGATTTTGCTGTATCTCCAGGAGCGGCTGATGCGGGACGATTCTGCCAAGCTGGAGGTCATCGAGGAGCAGGTAAAGGTGGGCTGCAGCAGTCCGATACTGTATCTGGAGGCATTCCAGCTGATCAAAAAGGATCCTTTCCTGCTGCGCCGTTTGGAACCCTTTGAACTGAAGATTCTTACCTTTGGAGCAAGGCAGGGGATTTTGACGGAAGAGATCGTCCATCAGGTGGGAAATCTGGCTATGCACAGCAGAGGATATTCCAAAGCCCTGTATGAGCTTTTGAAGGCCTGCTATGAGGTGAACCGCTCTGCGGAGATCGTCCGGGCGATCTGCACCATTGCCATTGCAGGTGATAAAAAAGAACGGGAATTTTTTACCTGGTATGCTCTTGGGGTTCATCTGGATCTTCGCATTACCGGGCTTTACGAATATTATATGGAAACCATGGATGAGCAGGGGATAGAGCAGATGCCTCAGATCATCCGTATGTATTTTGTTTACAATAATACCCTGGACTATCACAAGCGGGCCAGAATCTACCGGAATATTTCGGACAATCGGGATAATGTGCCCCAGGTATTTCGAGGTTCCAGGGAGGCAGCTCAGAAATTTGTGCTGGAACAGCTGGGGATGGGGCGGCTGGACGAGAATCTGGCAGTTCTCTATCCGCTATATCTGGATCGTCAGATGCTGACCAGGTCGCTGGCGGAGAAGCTTTTGAAGCTGCTTTTTACTTTTGAGGTGACCTGCAAAAATCCCAATATGAAATCTGTGGCAGTGGTACACCGGAATATGACAGGAGAGCAGGTGGTTCCCATTGTTTCGGGAAAGGCTCAGGTGCAGATTTACACGGAGGATGCCAGAATCCTGCTGTTGGACGGAGCGGGGAATCGCTATGCGTCCACCTCCCTGTATCTGGCCCAGCAGATGCTCAGTTCTGACAGGCTTCTGGAGTTTTGCAGGGAACTGGTGCCAGAGCAGCCGGGACTGGTGCTGCATCTGTGCAGCGAGCATCAGGGAGAGATCACAGAGGAGCTTCTTCCTTATTATAAATCAGCATGCGGTATGGAGTGTTTGGAGGAGGAGTTTAAGGAGACAGCCAGAAAGAAGGTGCTGGACTATTATCTGAAGCATCCGGCCAGGGAGGATCTGTTCCGCTATCTGAAGCAGATCTCTTATCCCGCCTTTATCAAAGCAGACAAAAAGGCGCTGCTGACCTTGCTGACCCAGGAGGGAATGTATGAGGAGGCTTTTGCCTTGCTGGAGACCTACGGTTTTGAACATGTGCCCCTGAAGCATCTGGTGCGGATCTGCAGTCAGACGGTTCTTGCGAAGGAGTATGAGGAAAATACCGTGCTGCTGTCTTACTGCTGCCAATGCTATGACAGTGGTAAATACGATGACAATATTTTAACCTACTTGCTGATGTATTATGACGGCCCCATTGAGGAGATGAAGCGGATGTGGGATACGGGGCGTCAGTTTGAGCTGGACACCATGGTACTGGAGGAGAAGATCCTGACACTGCTTCTCTTTACAAGAACCGGTTCCTCAGGCACAGAGCCGGTGTTCGCTTCTTATCAAAGGAAACTGGGGCGCAGGAAGATTTGCAAAGCGTATCTGATTTTAAGGTGCTATGAATATTTTGTAAAAGACTATCCGGTCAATGACCTGCTGTTTGGTTATCTGGAACACAGCTACCGAAAAGGCAGTGAGCTGGAGGATGTCAATAAGCTGGCTCTGTTAAGGTTTTATTCCCGCCAGGTTTCTTTGAATGAAGCCCAGGAGGAGAGCGCGGCCAGACTTCTGGCCGAGTACAATGCAAGAGGTATGCGGTTTGCTTTTTACCAGATGTTTCCGAAGAAACTGAGGCTTCCCTATCAGCTGGAGGATAAGGTGTTTTTTGAGGTTGCTGCTGATCCGGCCAACACAGTCATTTTGTGCTGGCGGCCACGGGGCAGCCAGGAGCCTTTCCGGGAGGAGCCTATGAAGGACTGTTTTGAAGGCATCAATGTGAAGGAGTTTATCCTGTTTAAGGGAGAAGAGATCGAATGCTTTACAAAAGAGATGGCAGGGGAAGAGGTGCGGAAGACTTCTGACACCAGAATTTTGAGGGGCAGAGTTTTGGATGAGGAAGAGAACGGCAGGTTCGCATTATTAAACCGGGCCTTAAAGGCCAGAGAAGAAGGACGTGAGGATCAGGCCAGGGAGACCCTTTCCAACTATTGCCAGTTAGAATATTTGACAAAGGAAATCTTTACTTTGATTTAGAAAGCGTGATGGGAATGATTCAGGAAAGAAAAGAGTTGATCCTGGGGCTGCAGTTTGAGGAGACTTACAGCCAGCTCACCTGCTATACCGGCTCTATGAAAGAGCCGATGACAGTGAGCGCAGGGGAAAACGGCGACAGTTATCTGCTGCCGGTGACGGAAAATGAGTGGAAGGCAGCCATAGATGTCTCCCATCCTCTGGAGGAGCTTACAGAATTTTTCAGACGATGTCTGAAACTGCTGCCGGAGACAGGAGCGTTTTCCGATATTCGGATCATGGTGACCGTGCCCAAATTGAAGGCTCCTCTGGATGAGCGTATTCCCGGGGCCTTAGAGCAGCTTGGTATTTCCAGAAAATATATTTTTCTCCAGGATTATAAATCCAGCTTCTATTATTATACCGTAAATCAGAAGAGGGAGCTCTGGAATGGAGATGTGGCGCTTTTGGAATATCAGCAGCAGACCATGACCGCCTATGTGCTTCATGTGGACCGCAGCACCAAACCGGCTCTGGTAACGGTAGAGCAGGCAGCATCCCAACGGATGGACGATACAGTGCGGGATGGCAGAGAGGAAGCTGCCTGGGATAAGGAGCGGGATCGTCTGTTTTTTGAACTGTTGAAAAAGGCTTTTGAACGGAGAAATGTGGTGACCAGCTATCTTCTTGGAGATTACTTTGACCGTTCCTGGGCGGAGCGCTCCTTCCAGTATCTGTGTTATCACCGCCATGCCTTTCAGGGGAAAAATCTTTACACAAAGGGAGCCTGCTATGCTGCCATGGAGCGGGTGGGGCTGGTGAATGTGCCGGATCTGCTGTTTATGGGAGCGGACATTATTCATGAGAATATGGGAATGAATATGCGGATCCGGGGGAAAGAGGTGTATTATCCCTTGATCACAGCAGGAGTGAACTGGTATGAGGCTCACCATGTGTGTGAGTTTATCCCTGATGGAGAGGATACCATTGCCATCATTACCAAGCCCATGACCGGCGGTCAGGAGGTGCAGCATCTGCTGAGACTGAAGGGAATGCCGGATCGGCCAAACCGGGCCACCAGGCTGAAGATGACCGTATATTTTGTATCTGCTTCCCGATGTGTGGTGGAAGTGGAGGATATGGGATTTGGCGGTTTCTACCGGCCTTCCGGAAAGCACTGGCAGCGGGAAATCAATTTTGAAACAGGGGAGTGACCAAAATGAGCTTTGATCTATGCAGGATACCCAGGGCGTCCAAGCCATACTACATTGAGAGTATCAGCACCAATATTTATTCCATAGAGGAACTGTGTTTTTACTTGTATGAGAATATTTGTCTGATTGATGAGACCATTGTCAATGAGGTTTTGTGCGACTGGATCAGGGATGAGCTGGGACTAAAGAAATTGTACCGTCAGCTGTATGAGCAGTTGGAGAAGCAGCAGGGGATCAGCTATTTTGTGCTGCCTATCTTCCGGGAGATTGGCTATCTTTCCACTGCCCAGATGCGGGAGCTTCAGGAGAAAATCGGGAAACTGGAGGTGCAGCAGGAGGATGTCCGGCAGAAGCTGAAGGGAGATTACCTGGTAAAATGCGGGATGTACAGCAACGCCATGCAGGAGTATTACCGGATTTTGGATCGGAGAAGCCCCGGCAGTCTGGGAGCCCAGTTTTATGCGGAGGTCTGGAACAACCTGGGGGGAGCCTATGCCAGAATGTTTGATTTTAAGGAGGCTGCCAACTGTTACTACCGGGCCTGGAAATTGGTAAAAACCAAGGAAATTTTGAGAAAATATGTGAGCGCTTTGCCCCTCTATCTTTCCGAGGAGGAGTATCGGAAACGATTGGAAGAGCTGGAGACGGATCCCTATCTGGTATCCAGAATACAGGAATACAATTCCAAGGTGTGCAGGGAGGCTCAGACTTCCCAGGAAATGCAGCGGCTGTCCCAGGAAAATTTGGATCAGCTGCTGGAAGAGCTGAAGGAGGAATACCGAAGAAGCTCCAAGTGCTGAACGGATACGAAAATAAAATTTTGCAAGATACTTGAATTATGAAAAACAATACGCTATAATTTTTCCGGGTCGGTGACGGCCTGTTTGCAGCTCACACACATATCTATGAAAGAGAAGGGTGTAAGAATGAACGAAAGAATACATGTACAGGAAGACAGTTCCGATAAGCTGAAGGAAGAGTGCGGTGTCTTTGGAATCTATGATTTTTCCGGAGAGGATGTAGCTTCCTCTATTTATTATGGACTGCTGGCATTGCAGCACCGTGGGCAGGAAAGCTGTGGTATCGCAGTGAGTGATACAAATGGCCCAAAGGGAAAGATTTTAAGCACAAAGGGCATGGGGCTGGTGAATGAGGTGTTCTCGGAGGAAGGCCTCTCTTCCATGAAGGGAGATATCGGAGTGGGACATGTGCGCTACTCCACAGCAGGAGACAGCACCATTGAGAATGCCCAGCCTTTGGTTTTAAATTATATTAAGGGAACCCTGGGCTTATCCCACAATGGAAATCTGCTGAATGCTCCAGAGCTTAGAAGAGAGCTGGCTCATGACGGCGCTATTTTCCAGACAACGGTGGATTCTGAGGTGATTGCTTACCATATCGCAAGAGCCAGAGTACACACGAAGACGGTGGAGGAGGCTGTGGCAGTCGCCATGGGAAAACTGAAGGGCGCTTATTCCCTCATTGTGATGTCTCCCCGAAAGCTGATCGGAGCCAGAGATCCCTATGGGTTTAAGCCGTTGTGTATCGGTAAGCGGGACAATGCCTACATCCTGGCTTCGGAGTCCTGTGCCCTGGATACCATTGGGGCAGAGTTTATCCGGGATGTGGAGCCTGGAGAGATCGTGACCATCTCTCCCAAAACCGGGATCACATCAGATCGGAGCCAGTGCCTGAAGCCTGAGGATGGAAAGAAAACCGGAAGATGTATTTTTGAATATATTTATTTTGGACGTCCGGACAGTCAGATAGACGGAGTCAGCGTGTATCAATCCAGAATCCTGGCAGGAAAATATCTGGCCATGGATTCACCGGTGGAGGCAGATCTGGTAGTAGGAGTGCCGGAGTCCGGAAATGTGGCAGCAATAGGATACTCCCAGGAGTCCGGGATTCCCTACGGAACGGCCTTTGTGAAAAACAGTTATGTGGGACGTACCTTCATCAAACCGAAGCAGAGCAGCCGGGAGACCAGCGTTCAGGTGAAGCTGAATGTATTGAAGGAAGCTGTGAAGGGAAAAAGGGTAATCATGATCGATGATTCCATCGTTCGGGGGACCACAAGCGACCGGATCGTGCGGATGCTGCGGGATGCGGGAGCAAAGGAAGTGCATATGCGGGTCAGCTCACCGCCATTTTTATGGCCCTGCTATTTTGGAACCGATATTCCGGTGAGGGAGCAGCTGATCGCCTACAAGCACAGTATTGAAGAGATCCGTCAGATCATCGGGGCAGACAGCCTGGACTATCTGAGAGAGAACCGTTTGGATCAGCTGGTGGATAATTTGCCTATCTGCAGAGGCTGCTTTACTGGCCAATACCCCTTGGATCCTCCCACAGAGGATATTCGGGGTGAGTATGAGAAATAAGGAGAAAAGCCATGAGTACAGACAGATATGAAAGTCCTTTATCGGCAAGATATGCCAGCCGGGAGATGCAGTATATTTTTTCACCGGACATGAAATTCCGTACCTGGAGAAAGCTGTGGATCGCTTTGGCTGAGACGGAGCGGGAACTGGGACTGGATATTACCCAGGAGCAGATCGAAGAACTGAAGGCCCATCAGGATGATATTAATTATGAGGAGGCAAGAGCGCGGGAGAAGGTGGTGCGTCATGATGTGATGTCCCACGTATATGCTTACGGACTTCAGTGTCCCAAGGCAAAGCCGATCATTCATCTGGGCGCCACTTCCTGCTATGTGGGTGACAATACGGATATTATTGTGATGAATGAGGGGCTGAAGCTGATCCGCAGGAAGCTGGTGAATGTGATTGCCAATCTGGCGGATTTTGCAGAGCGGTACAAAGACCTGCCCACCCTGGCCTTTACCCATTTTCAGCCGGCACAGCCCACTACAGTGGGAAAAAGAGCTACGCTCTGGATCAATGAGTTCGTGATGGATCTTGAAGATCTGGAATATGTGATGTCCACCTTAAAGCTTCTGGGATCCAAGGGAACTACAGGAACCCAGGCCAGCTTTTTGGAACTTTTTGATGGAGATCAGGAGAAGATCGACCGGATTGATCCCATGATCGCAGAGAAGATGGGATTTAAGGAGTGTTATCTGGTGTCCGGTCAGACCTATTCCAGAAAGGTGGATACCAGAGTTTGCAATGTGCTGGCCGGAATCGCAGCCAGCGCCCATAAGATGTCCAACGATATCCGGCTGCTGCAGCATTTAAAGGAAGTGGAGGAGCCATTTGAAAAGACGCAGATCGGTTCTTCTGCCATGGCTTATAAGCGGAATCCCATGCGCAGCGAGCGAATCGCATCCCTGGCCAGATATGTGATGGTGGATGCCTTAAATCCGGCTATCACCTCAGCGGTTCAGTGGTTTGAGCGTACGCTGGATGATTCTGCTAACAAGCGTCTGTCTATTGCAGAAGGCTTTTTAGCTACGGACGGTATTCTGGACCTCTGTATGAATGTGACCGACGGACTGAAGGTTTATCCAAAGGTTATTGAAAAGCGACTGCGTTCAGAGCTGCCCTTTATGGCAACGGAAAATATTATGATGGATGCAGTGAAGGCCGGAGGAGATCGGCAGGAGCTGCATGAGAAGATCCGGACCCTGTCTATGGAGGCGGGACGGAACGTAAAAGAAGAAGGAAAAGAGAACAATCTGCTGGAGCTGATTGCAGCGGATCCTGCATTTAATTTAAGTTTGGATAAGCTGCAGGAAGCCATGGAACCATCCCGCTACATTGGACGGTCCCCGGTACAGGTGGAGCATTATCTGAGAGAGGTAGTGACGCCCCTGCTGGAAAGTCATAAGGAATTACTCGGCGCAAAAGCTGAGATCAACGTATAGGAGGACAGACAGATGGTAGAAGCAGTAGTAGGAGCAAACTGGGGAGATGAAGGAAAAGGAAAGATCACAGATATGCTGGCCAGGGAGGCGGATATTATCGTAAGATTCCAGGGCGGAGCCAATGCAGGTCACACCATAGTCAACGATTATGGGAAATTTGCGCTGCACACCCTGCCTTCAGGAGTATTTTACAGTCATACCACCAGTGTCATCGGCAACGGTGTGGCTTTGAATGTGCCCGTATTGTTTCATGAGCTTCAGAGCATCATCGACCAAGGGGTTCCGGCGCCGAAGATTTTGGTGTCTGACAGAGCCCAGATGGTAATGTCCTACCATATTTTGTTTGACCAGTATGAAGAGGAGCGCCTGGCTGGAAAGTCTTTTGGCTCTACCAAATCCGGCATTGCGCCCTTTTACTCCGATAAATTTGCCAAGATTGGATTTCAGGTGAGCGAGCTTTTTGACGAGGAGCTTTTAAAAGAAAAGGTGGAACGCATCTGTGAGATCAAGAATGTGACTCTGGAGCATCTGTATCACAAGGATCCGATTAGGCCTCAGGCGCTGCTGGAGGAGCTGCACTCTTACCGAGAGATGATTGCACCCTATGTGTGCGATGTGTCTTCCTACCTGAATGAGGCCATAAAAGCGGGAAAAACCATTTTGCTGGAGGGACAGCTGGGTACCTTGAAAGATCCGGATCACGGGATTTATCCTATGGTAACTTCCTCCTCCACCTTGGCGGCTTACGGTGCCATTGGTGCCGGGATCCCTCCCTATGAGATCCGGAAGATCATTACTGTCTGCAAAGCCTATTCCAGCGCGGTGGGAGCAGGCGCCTTTGTCAGCGAGATTTTTGGTGAGGAAGCAGATGAGCTGCGCCGCAGAGGCGGAGACGGGGGAGAGTTCGGAGCCACCACAGGCCGCCCTAGACGGATGGGCTGGTTCGACTGTGTGGCATCCAAATATGGCTGCCGTCTTCAGGGAACCACGGATGTGGCTTTCACCGTGCTGGACGTATTGGGCTATCTGGATGAGATTCCTGTATGTGTAGGCTATGAGATTGACGGGGAGATTACTACAGAGTTTCCCACTACGGCAAAGCTAGTAAAGGCAAAACCGGTGCTTGAGAAACTTCCAGGCTGGAAGCAGGATATCCGGGGCATCAAAAAGTATGAGGATTTGCCGGAGAACTGCCGCAATTATGTGGAATTTGTAGAGGAACACATTGGATACCCCATTACCATGGTTTCCAACGGTCCTGGCAGAGCGGATATTATTTACCGGGATTCCCCGAAAAAAGCAGGAGTATAACAAAAAGAATGATTGTAAAAGCAGGAATTTTGATGATCTGGCTGGCAGTATTGCCAGCCATCATCGGTTGTTATTGGACGGATAAAATCCCAAAGACAAAAGGGAATGTGGCAGCAGCCTATTTTTACGGGCTGTTTACTGTGCTGGCTTTATTTGAGCTTTTGGCTCTTCCCATGACATTTTTCAAGTGCTCGCTCACTGTCCTTACCGGCAGCTGGGCGGGCATTGTTGTAATTCTGGCCCTGGCGGTGATCCTGAAAAAGAGAAGTTTTCGGGAGGAAGGGCGCTGGCTGGCTGGTTTGCGAAAAAAAATGACGCCGGTGCTGGCAGTGGCTGCGGCCTGCATTCTGCTGCAGGCAGTGTATGTCACAGAGCGACAGCATACGGATGATGATGACGCCTTTTACCTGGCTACCTCCACCACAGCGGTGGAGACGGACAGCCTGTTTTTTTACAGCCCGGAAACAGGGGCGGCCTATAAGACCCCACCGGCCCGGTATGTGCTGGCTGCCTGGCCTCTAATGGTGGCTTCTCTTTCCCGGCTCACTGGCATGCATCCGGCTCTCCTGGCTCATACGGCTCTTCCAGGACTGGTAGTGCTGTGGGCCTATCTGTGTTACGCCCTTCTGGGAGCAAAGTTCTATCCGGGGAATCGGCAGAAGCAGTCTCTGTTCCTGCTGTTTATAGTGGTGCTTCTCGGTTTTTCAGCTTACTCCAAGTATTCTGCCGGTGTGTTTTTGTTTATCCGGGGCTGGCAGGGAAAAGCACTTTTGGCGGGAGTGGTCATCCCGGCTCTCTTTTATGGGGCCTGGAATGTATTCAAGGAGCAGGGGGGAAGAGCAAACTGGTTTCTCTTAAGCTGTATCATCTGCAGTGGCTGTCTCTTTACCTCCATGGGAGTGGCTCTGTCTCTTGTGATTGTCGGCTGCTGCGGAGTTACTGCTGCATGGGTGAAAAAACAGTGGCGTTATCTTCCGCTTACCGCAGCGGCAGCCTGGCCGGCTCTAATCAGCGGCCTGCTTTATGTGATGATACGATAATGGCTGAGGTTCTGACCGTATTGTCCCATGTATATGGATGCTGGCGTGCTAGGAGATAAACTAAGAAATGTGAGGTTCTAAGATGGCAGAACGGATTGGAACTGTCTGGGAGACAGTCTGGGAAAGCGGAAAGGCTTATTTTGGAGGCAGCGGTATCTGGCTGCTTGCGGCGGCAGTGTTGGCGGTGCTGCTGGTGGGAATGTGGGGAAAGGACAGAAAAAGAACATTGGCCTATCCCGTTCTTTTGGTTTTGGCTGTGTGCTTCTGTCCAGTAACAGCCTGGGTACTTATTAAGATGATCGGAGCTTTGGTGTACTGGCGGGTATTCTGGATGCTGCCCATAGTGCTGCTTGTGGCTTTCGGAGCAGTGGAGTTTGTGACCAGGTTCCGGGGCAGGGGAAAACGGATACTGACGGTTGGATTGTGTATTGGACTGATTGCAGTGAATGGCAGCTTTGTGTTTACAGATCAGTGGTTTACCAGGAAAGAAAATAATTTTAAACTTCCTACAGAGGTGATCTGGGTGGCAGATGCTATCAATCATCATGCAGAAGAGTATGAAATCCAGAAAAAAAAGATTGCAGCTCCCAGTGGGATTTCCACGTATATTCGTATTTACGACGCTTCCATCAGCCAGGTTTACGGAAGAACCATGGCCAATAAGGAAAATCCTTCGGAACTGTTTCAGGAAGTCCATGCCAAGGAGCATGACTACGATTCCCTGATACAGAAGGTTCGGAAGAAAAAGTGCCGGTATCTGGTGCTGAATAAAAATGAGAAAAATGAGAAAGAGCTGGAAGCGAGGAACTTCCATAAAATTTATGAAAGTCCCTCCTATGAGGTGTATTTTAACGGGAATTTCAGAAAAGAGAAAAATTGATGAAAGGTGAAGGAACAGCCAGGGCTAACGTTTGTTTTCCTGCTTCCTATCCTGCTTTTTCTCGTCTTCTTTGGAAGAGCCTCCAAGAATCCTGGCCAGCCAGGGAACCAGATACATCAGGCAGGGCACTACGATGGTGCAGGCCAGGGAGGCCATAAACCAGCCCATGGTGGATTCATTTCCTGCCACGCCCAGGATAAAGGTAACAAGATAGAGCAGCGCCAGGAGGATAATTCCGATCCAGGCAAAAATGCGCTTCTTTTTTTGATTCATAGCAAAAATCCTTTCTTAAATAAAATTCTTTGGTGTCCATATACTGCTTTCTTTGTTTCATAGGAAATTCCTTCCTATGAAACAAAAATGTTTGGCAGGATCGCACTGTGACGGACAGGGAAGATGTCGCCGAAGCGACCCGCCGCAGGCGGAGGGGATGTTGCAAAATACCTCCCTTTTTGATTGTGTAAATGAAGCAATGTGGAGGTCAAAATATGCCGGATGAATGGTTGCGGGCTTTGCGAGCCCGCAATTCTGACATTATTTCATCTATTATAGCAAAATTTCTCTTTTCTGCCAACTGCTGCCTTTTCAGCAGCCGCTTTTTGTTTGAGGAGAATTGGGATTAGGGATTGAAGGCAGGACTTCACAGGTGTATGATAGGAAAGAGGTGAACGTATGGAAAGAGAAAAAAGCATTAAAAAGGGGGAAAAATGGAAGGCCTTTCAGGCAGCATTTCCCCATACCCTTCCCATTTTTGCAGGCTTTTGGTTTCTTGGCCTGACCTATGGAATCTATATGAACGTTTCCGGATTTTCTTTTTGGTATCCCCTGTTGATGAGTATGACGATTTTTGCAGGTTCAGTGGAGTTTGTCACGGTGAATCTGCTTTTGGGGGTTTTTCATCCGCTGCAGGCCCTGGCCATCACTCTGATGGTAAATGCGCGTCATCTGTTTTACGGGATCTCCATGCTGAGCCGGTATCGGGGCATGGGGTGGAAAAAGCCGTATCTGATATTTGGCCTGTGTGATGAAACCTTTTCCATCAACTATACGGCAAAGATTCCCGGGGAGGTAGATCCGGGCTGGTTCTATTTTTTTGTCACCCTGTTAGATCATTGCTATTGGGTATTTGGCGCTGCTCTTGGCGGAATCTTCGGTTCTCTGATCCAATTTGACACGGAGGGACTGGATTTTGTGATGACAGCCATGTTTGTGGTAATCTTTCTGGAACAGTGGCAAAAGGAAAAAAATCATATCAGCTCCCTGTTAGGGCTGGGACTTTCCTGGCTGTGTCTTATGATCTTTGGGGCAGATCAGTTTATGCTTCCGGCCATGGGCGCAATTTTGCTGGCGTTAACGGCCATGCGCAGAGGGCTGGAGAAGGATGTAGCGTCTGAAACAGAGTGCGTGAAAGACAATAGAGGGGGGAATGGCTTATGAAAATGACACTTTTTCAACAGGTAATAACTGTGGGAATGGTGGTTCTTGGCACTGTGCTTACCAGAGCGCTGCCTTTTCTTCTGTTTCCGGCTGGAAAGACTACGCCCAGGCTTATTCAGTATCTGGGAAGAGTGCTGCCCTCCGCGGTTTTTGGGCTGCTGGTGATCTACTGTCTGAAAAATGTGAGCGTTTTATCCGGAAATCACGGTTTGCCGGAACTGCTCTCCATTGCTTTGGTAGTGGGACTTCATCTGTGGAAACGCCAGATGCTTCTGTCCATTGCAGGAGGAACCATCTGTTATATGGTGCTGGTCCAGACGATTTTTTGAGAGAAGCAAAAGCTGCTGCGGAAAAGGAACGCACTGCGGAGGAAGAAAGACGTTGCCAAAGCAACTCAGGGCCGGCCTTTTTTAAGGTTGACGCAGGGAAGGCAAACGTTTAAAATGGAAGAGGATATGTCCGGGCAGAAGGCCTGGGCGGGAGAGAGAAGGAGGTACAGTAATGGCTTTGACGGAACAAGAGATGAATCAACTGGCCGACCTTGCAGACAAGAAACAGTTTAAGCGGTTAAAAGAAGAACTCTGTGATATGAATGAGGTGGATATTGCAGAGGTTTTGAATATGCTGACTCCGGAGCAGGCTCTGGTGGCCTTCCGGCTGCTTCCCAAGGATCTGGCTACAGAGGCTTTTGCCTGTCTTGAGATCGAGGAACAGCAGCATATCATCAACAGTCTGGAGGATGCGGAGCTGCACCATATTATTGAGGATCTGGCGATTGATGATGCGGTGGATATGGTGGAGGAGCTGCCTGCCTCGGTGGTGAAGCGTATTTTAAAGATTGCCACTCCCACCACTAGACAGCTGATCAACCAGTATCTGCAGTATCCGGACAACAGTGCCGGAACGATTATGACAGCAGAGTATGTGGCCTTAAGACCTTCTATGACAGTGGAGGAGGCCTTTGCCTATATCCGGAAAAACGGAGTAGACAAGGAGACCATTTATAACTGTTATGTGATCAATCCCAAGCGGCAGCTTCTGGGTGTGGTGACTTTGAAGGATCTTCTGATGAATCCTTATGAGACAAAGGTGGAGGATATTATGGATGACAATATCCTTTCCGCTCTCACCACAGATGACCAGGAGGAAGTGGCAGCTACTTTCAATAAATACGGGCTGCTGGCTCTGCCGGTGGTGGATAAGGAAAACCGGCTGGTGGGTATTGTTACCATTGATGATGTGGTGGACGTTATGGAGCAGGAGGCTACGGAGGACTTCCAGAAAATGGCAGGTATGGCTTCCAGTGAAAAATCCTACTTAAAAACCAGCGTCTTTGCTCTGGCCAAGAACCGGATCGTCTGGCTTTTAGTGCTGATGATCAGCAGTATGGTTACTGGTCTGATCCTAAGCTACTACGAAGCAGCCTTTGCTACGGTGCCTTTATTGGTGAGCTTTATTCCCACCATCATGGGAACCGGCGGGAACTCCGGAAGCCAGGCCAGCACCCTGATTATCCGTGGTATGGCCACCGGAGAGATTGTTTTAAAGGATATCTTCCGGGTGATGTGGAAGGAAATCCGGGTGGGGGTGCTCTGCGGAGCTATCCTGGCCATTGTAAATTTTGTGAGGCTGATGATCATGTATCCTGAGAATCTGATGGTGAACATCACTGTAGTTTTGAGTATGCTGATTACTGTGGTACTGGCAAAGACCCTGGGTGCGCTGCTGCCTATGGCTGCCAAGGCAATGCACCTGGATCCGGCTCTTATGGCATCTCCTATGTTGACTACCATTTTGGATGCCTGTTCCATGGTGATCTATTTTACCATTGCCTCCCAGCTCCTTCATGTGTAGCATTCTGGATGCTGCAGGAGAGAGGAACGGCAGGATTTGAGGACAGAAAGTGATTGCAAAATACAGTTTAGGAGGAAACGGAAATGGATTATCGGGAAGTAGTAGAAGCCGCCCGCCCGCGGCTGGGAAAATACTGTAAGGGCTGTTTTGTGTGCAATGGCAAAGCCTGCGGCAATACCATACCAGGGCCGGGAGCAAAGGGAAATGGAGATACTGCCATCCGCAATTATGAAAAGTGGCAGGAGATTCGGGTGAACCTGGACTGCCTGGTGGAAGGAGGTCCGGTGGACACCTCCCTAGAGTTTTTTGGGAAAACGTATCAGTATCCCTTTTTTGCAGGTCCGGTGGGGGCAGTACAGCTTCATTATGGAGATGCCTATACGGATATGACCTACAATGACGTGATGGTGACTGCCTGTGCGGCCAGCGGGATCATGGCATTTACGGGGGACGGAGTCAATCCGGATCAGACCATTGCTGCGGCAAATGCCATTGAGAAAAGCGGCGGTATCGGGATCCCGGTGATCAAGCCCTGGAATAAAGAGGTCATTGCTGAGAAGATGGCGCTGGTGAAGAAGGCAGGAGCATCTGCAGTTGCTATGGATGTGGATGCGGCAGGACTGCCTTTTCTGAAAAATATGACTCCTCCTGCAGGGGCTAAAAGTGTGGAGGAGATGAGGGAGATCATTCAGGATGCCGGACTTCCCTTTATCATAAAAGGAATCATGACAGTGGAGGGAGCACGGAAGGCTATGAAAGCAGGGGCAGCCGGCATTGTGGTGAGCAATCACGGCGGCCGGGTGCTGGACGGCTGTCCTGCCACCGCAGAGGTACTGCCTGCGATTGTCCAGGCAGTGCGGGCAGAGAGCGGGATGAAGATTCTGGTGGATGGAGGCATCCGCAGCGGGTTGGATGTGTTCCGGGCGCTGGCGCTGGGAGCAGATGCCTGCCTGATCTGTCGTCCCTTTGTCACAGCTATCTACGGAGGCGCAGAAGAAGGAATCCGCAGCTATGTGGAGAAGATTGGCAATGAATTAAAAGATGTGATGGAGATGTGCGGGGCCAGAAGCGTGCAGGATATTGGCCCTCGCATGATCTGGAGATAGGAGGATTTTTTTGCTGGAGGCAATACAACAGTTTGATGTGGAGATTCTTCTGTGGATACAGGAGAATCTCCGTGTGGATTTTTTAGATGGTTTTTGGAAAGGGATTACGTTTTTGGGGAACAGCGGCTGGTTCTGGATCGCACTGGGGATTGGTCTGATCTGCTTTCGCCGCACAAGAAAGGCTGGGATCACCGTACTTTTCGCATTGCTCATTGGATTTTTGATCACCAATGTGGTGCTGAAAAATGTAGTGGCACGGATCCGTCCTTATGATTATACGGATGCAATACAGGCCATTGTGCCAGCGGAACATGATTTTTCATTTCCATCGGGACACACCTGCGCTTCTTTTGCGGCAGCTCTTGCCTGTTATCAGACACTGCCGAAAAAGTGGGGAGTGGCAGCGCTGGTTCTGGCAGGATTCATCGCGGTATCCAGGTTGTACGTGGGAGTTCACTATCCTACAGATGTGCTGGGAGGGCTTTTTGTGGGGCTGTTCGCAGGAGCAGCGGCTTTCTTCCTGGTAAAGAAATTACAGGAAAAACAAAAGCAGCCATAGAAAGAAATAGAGGTGTTGTTTTGTATGAAAAAACTGCTGTTTATTTACAATCCAAAAGCGGGAAAGGGAGAGATCCGGAGTCAGCTGTCCCACATTCTGGAAGAGTTGGCGAAACAGGATTATGAGATTGTGATTCATCCCACCAGGGAGGCACAGGATGCAGTGCGGGTGGTAAGAGATCAGGGGGAAGGATTTGATCTTTTAGTGTGCAGCGGCGGCGATGGAACCTTGGATGAGGTGGTTACAGGAATGCAGCTGGCAGGACTCAGGACGCCTCTTGGCTATATCCCGGCAGGGAGCACCAATGATTTTGCAGCCAGCCTGGGCATTCCAAGACAGATGCGCAGGGCAGCAAAGGTGATTACGGAAGGAATACCTTACGAGTGTGATCTTGGAAAGCTGAATGACAACTATTTTGTGTATGTGGCAGCTTTTGGCGTATTTACAGATGTATCATACAAAACCAGCCAGGACTGGAAAAATATGCTGGGTCATTTGGCTTATATTCTGGAGGGGGTAAAAAGTCTTTCCAGCGTAAAGAGCTGGCGGATGCGTATGGAGAGTGCAGAATATTCCGGCAGCGGAGAGTTTTTCTATGGTATGATCACCAATTCCAACTCTGTGGGAGGCTTTAAGGGAATCACCGGAAAAAATGTGACCCTGAATGACGGTATGTTTGAGGTGACTCTCATACGGAAACCAGAGAACTTTATTGAGTGGCCTCTGATTATCAATGCCCTGGTAACCGGGGAAAAAAATCCTTATGTGATTTCTTTTAAAACTTCCCGTCTGGAGGTGTTTGGCCAGGACGAGGTACCCTGGACCAGGGACGGTGAGTACGGAGGCAGCCACTGCCACACTGTGATTGAGAATCTGCCCAAAGCATTTTCCATTCTGATACCGGAGCATCCCGAGGCGCTTCAGGAGGACAGTGGCAAACAGGAGATGGTCAGCGGCTGGGAGGAAGAGTCTTTCAGGGAACTGGGACAGCCGGAGCTGGCGGTGTCCAGAGAAAAAATGGTTACAAAATAGATTTAGTACCCATATTTTTTCCTGTATTTGAGGAACATGGCGGCAGATAGGCCGATGGAGGCCAGCTCTGCTGCAGGTGTGGCCAGCCACACGCCGGTTACGCCAAATAAGGCGGGCAGGAGCAGCATGGCGGTCACCATGAATACAAAGGAGCGGGAAAACGCCAGTACAGCGGAGATCAGTCCGTTGGATAAGGCGGTAAACATACCGCTGGCAAATACGTTAAAGCCGATAAAGAGCAGAGCAAAGGAGCAAATTCGGTTTCCAATGACTGCCAGATTGTATACCGGGTTGTCCGGGCGGGCAAATACGGATACCAAAGGCTCTGTCACAGCAAGGGAAATGACCAGTGTCAGGACAGCAATCGTTCCGATGATTTTAAGACTCATGCGTACTAATTTTTTCAATTTTTCACGGTTCTGTTCTCCGTAATAAAAGCTGATCATAGGTGCTACACCGTAGGAATATCCGGTGTAGAGGGAGGTGGCGAACATCAGCACATACATGATAATAGTGATGGCTGCCACACCGTTTTCTCCCACGTATTTTAACATGGTCCAGTTGAACATCATGGTGACAATACCGGTTACCAGTGCAGTGGCCATCTCGGAGCTTCCGTTGGCAGCAGCGTGGATCAGCGTTCGAATTCTGCATACCGGTTTTACAAAATGAAGCAGGCTGTTTTTGTTAAAAAAGATTACCATGCCCACGAGAGCTGTCACAGAATATCCCAGGCCAGTGGCGATGGCTGCGCCTGCGATCCCCATGGAGCATACGTCGATCAGTACATAGTCCAGTACCATGTTCATTACGCCGCCGGCAAGGGAGCAGATCATGGAGAGGGTGGATTTACCGGCTGCGATCATATACAGCGTAAAGTTGTTCATCAGAAGGATGGGGATGGTAAAGAGCAGATAGCGGCTTAAGTAGGCATGACAATAACCAGATACCGCGGAGGACAGATTCATACGGTTAAAAATGTCATCCATTACCCAGTAGCCAAGACCGGACATAAGCAGCCCGGCCAGAATATTTACACCGATCAGAAAGGTAAAATCCTCATTGGCTTCCTGGATCTTCTGTTCTCCCATTTTGCGCATAATGACTGCGCTTCCGCCTGTGGCCAGCATGGTGGAGATAGCGGTGACTAAGGAAATGATTGGCGCAGTGAGATTGACGGCGGATAAGGCGTCCGTTCCGATCAGATTGGATACGAACAGACCATCCACCATAGTATAAAAAGACATGAATACAGTCATGACAATCGTAGGGATGGAAAACTTCAGCACATTTCCCAAGGAAACCGGCTTGCTGTATGCAGTTTCATTTGACATAAATAAAATCCTCCTTGTTTTTCTTTTGTACATCGCCTATGATAAACCGTACAGTAACAGTACAGTCAAGGGGGATTTATAAAATGTTGAAAGAAATGAATCGGTTATTTACCATTGGCCAGTTTGCAGCGCTCCATGAGATCAACAAAAAGACCTTAATGTGGTATGACGAAATCGGTTTACTGAAGCCGGCTTGTATCAAAGAAAACGGTTATCGCTATTACAACTATCAGCAAAGTTCAACTTTGGAAACGATTTTAATGCTGCGGGAGCTGAACGTATCCCTGGAGGAGATCAAACAGTTTATGGAAAACCGTACCATAGACCGCTTTGACGGGCTTTTGAGGGAAAAGATCAAAGAACTGGATCAGACTATTTCCCATTTAAAATCCGTTCAGAAAATATTAACCAATCACCAGCAGGATATGGAAACACTGCGCTCTCTGGACGTATCCTCCATGTGTCTCATTGAAAAACCGGAACATTATCTGGTGGCTGTGCAGATGAGTGGGCAGGAAACTTTTGAGCAGGAAATTGAACAGGTGATTGCAGAGACAAAGAAATACCGGCTTCGCCGTCTTCATGATGCTTCCTATGGCTCTATGCTTCCGGTAGAGCATTTGCTGCAGGGAAGATTTCAGGAATACACAGCGTTATACATCGAAATGCCGGATCCGGTTTCTGCAAAAGGTCTTCATCTGCAGCCAGCTGGTACCTACTTAAGAGCCTTTTGCAAGGGAAGCTGGGATCGAATTCCGGATAGATACAAAGAAATCCTTGCTTATGCGAAAAAGCAAGGATTGTCTTTGCAGGGTTATGCCTATGAAACGGGGATCAATGAGCTGATCATTGAAAATATGGAAGACTATATTACTCGAATCGAGATACCGGTAAAGCCTGCGGAAGGTTTATTTTAGGAACATGCGAACCAGCGTTTCCTTCAGCTTTCCGTAAGGCTGATAACGCATGGGCAGATCCAGGAAGGTTTTTTTGTCTACTATGCTTTTATAGTGGGTGAAGGTATCAAAGCCGGCTTTGCCGTGGTAGGCTCCCATGCCGCTTTCGCCAAAGCCGCCGAATCCCATTTGGCTGGTAGCCAGATGGATGATGGTGTCATTGATACAGCCTCCCCCAAAGCGGCAGCGGCTGGTGAGAAAGTCTGCATTTTTCCTGCTGGAGGTAAACAGATACAGGGCCAGAGGGTGGGGAAGGCTTTCCACTTTTTCCGCTGCTTCAGAAAGATCCCGGAAGGTAAGGATGGGAAGCAGGGGGCCGAAGATCTCCTGCTGCATGGCAGGACTTTCGAAGGTCTGATGTTCCAGAAGTGTGGGCTCCATCTTCAGTGCTTTTTCGTCAAAACTGCCTCCGTAGGTGACAGCCTCAGGATCCAGAAGCGTTTTCAAACGGTGGAAATGTTTCTCGTTAATGATTTTTCCGTAGCGTATGTTTTCTAAAGGAGAAGAGCCGAACTGGCGGCGAATCTCTTTTTTTAATTCTGCTGTCAATGCGTCTTTGATCTTGCGGTCACAGTAAATATAGTCCGGAGCCACGCAGGTCTGTCCGCAGTTTAAAAATTTTCCGAATACGATACGCCTGGCAGCCAGTTTCAGATTGGCGGTTTCATCCACAATGCAGGGGCTTTTGCCTCCCAGTTCCAGAGTGACAGGAGTAAGGTGCTCTGCCGCATGACGAAGCACCTCCTTTCCCACCGCCTGGCTTCCGGTAAAGAAAATATAGTCAAATTTCTGGTTTAAAAGAAACTGATTTTCCTGGCGGCCTCCGGAAATTACGGCAACGTAGTTTTTCGGGAAGCAGTTTGCCAGGACTTTTTCAATGACAGCGCTGGTAGCGGGAGAGTAGGCGCTGGGTTTTACCAGGGCAGTATTTCCTGCGGCAATGGCATCGATGAGAGGCTCTAAAGTGAGCATAAAGGGATAGTTCCAGGGACTCATGATCAGCACGGTACCGTAGGGCGAGGGCTTTTGATAGCTTCTGGATACATACTGAGCCAGGGGAGTGGTTACCCGGCGCTCTTTTGCATAGGAAGGCAGATGACGGATCATGAAAGTGAGTTCAGAGAGCACCATGCCGGTCTCGCACATATAGCTTTCCATGCTGCTTTTTCCCAGATCTTTGTGAAGGGCATTTTGGATTTCCTTTTCCCGGCAAAGAATGCAGGCCTTCAGCTTTTTGAGAACCTCCAGTCTTGTTTTTACCGGAAGGGTGGCGCCAGAGGCAAAGTAGTTTCGCTGTTTTTTTATAATAGAAGTAATTTCCAGTTCGTTCATGGAAGGGACTCCTTTCCTGGTATAATATTTTTATGGGGCGGCTCCTGCTGTACAAAGGGCCGGTAAAACTGCTCCAGCTGTTTCCGGCTGAAAAGTTTCGGCACAGGATAGAGGGGATTGGCTTCTTTTGCGGCAAAATAGGCCAGCCTGGGGATATCTTTTTCTTTTACCTGAATGGAAGAATCCAGTAACTGGAAGGATGCTTTTAGCTCTTTCACAGCCTGGATAAACAGTGCGGCTCCTTCCCTGTGAGAGCGGGAGCCATCGCAGAGTCCTGCGGCAACGGCCAGACGGTGCAGTTTTTTGTGGGCAGAAGAACCGTAGGCTTCCAGTACATAGGGAAGCAGGAGCGCATTGGCCAGCCCGTGGGGGGTTCCGTAGCGTCCGCCCAGAGAATGGGCCACTGCATGTACATAGCCGACATAGGATACGGTAAAAGCGCTGCCGGCCAGGTAGGCAGCCTTCAGCATTTTCTTCCTTGCATCCAGGTCACTGCCGTCTTTGTAAGCCTTGGGCAGGTTTTCAAAGATCAGAGCAACTGCCTCCAGGGCATCCTTTCTGGTCTGTCTGATGGTGGAACGGCCGATATAGGCTTCCACAGCATGGGTCAGAGCATCCATACCTGTAGAGGCAGTGAGAGAGGCAGGAAGAGAGCAGGTGATTTTAGGATCTAACAGGGCGTAGGCCGGGATCAGACAAAAATCATTGATCGGGTACTTATGGTGGGTCCTGCCGTCTGTGATTACAGCTGCCAGGGTAGTTTCACTCCCTGTACCGGCGGTAGTGGGGATGGCGATGAGAGGAGGCAGCTTTTTATGGATCTTTAGCAGTCCTTTCATTTTTTCCAGCGACTGGCCAGGTTTTGCGATTCTGGCTCCGCAGGCTTTGGCGCAGTCAATGGAAGAGCCGCCGCCAAGGGCGATGATTCCCTGGCAGTTATGAGCCAGATACAGTTCCCTGGCCTCCTCCACATTTACCACAGTGGGATTGGGGGTGGTGCGGTCGTAGATCCAATAGTTGATTTCCTCCCAGTCTAAAAGTTCACAAAGAGGGGTCAGAAGTCCGGCTTTACGGATCCCCTTGTCTGTGACGATGAGCAGGGAGGAGATTTTTTTTTCTTTCAGCAGTTTGGGCAGGCTGAAAAAGCCTTGGATGATTTCCGGCTTCCGGTAGGGAAGAAGAGGAATGACAGCACGAAAACCGGTCTGGAACAGACGGCAGAAAATACGTTTTCCTATGAACATAATCAGTACCTCACAGTCTCTGGTATTGGTGTACAAAGGACAATAGGTGCCGTCCCTTGCATATGGATTTCTTTTGCAATTAGTTCAATATTAGAACTATAAAACAAAGACAACGATAGCACTTTTCCGGGAGGATGTCAATCATTTTTGTGTATTTCTGTTTTGGCGTTCTGTTTATGAACTGCTGTTCGGAGGGATCTTGCAAAGCGCTTCGACACTGTCTGCAGATTCGACGATATAAAAAAGACGTTGATGTTGCAAACTGCTAATTTGGGCGGATTTTGCAACATCCTCGTCTTTTTTGCTTTTTCTCTTAGAAAAAGGTTTTCTCTATTTGTTTTGTGAGAATTCTTTTTGAATAAGCTGCTGAAAGGGTCTTATTTACTCCTCAAAAGGGATTACAGCTCCGTCATAAGTATCATTGATGTAGTTTTTGATGTCATCCGATTTCAAGGTGTCTACCAGAGCTTTGATTTTGTCGCTTTCCTCATTGCCCTCTTTTACTGCGATCACATTGACATAGGTCTGGGCTGCCTCGGAGTCAGATTTTTCGTATGCTAAGGCATCGTTGGCAACAGAAAAGCCTGCCTGAAGGGCGTAGTTTCCGTTCAGTACGATGAAGGAAACGTCGGGAGCCATTCTTGCCACCTGCTCAGCGGCCAGCTCTACGATCTCCACGTCAATATTTTTGGATTCAATATCATTGATAGTGGCTTCCAGACCTGTATCCTCCTTCAGGGTGATGATACCATTGTCCTGGAGCAGAAGCAGTGCTCTTGCCTCATTGGTGGTGTCATTGGGAACTGCGATAGTATCGCCGTCTGCCAGATCTTCCAGGTTGTCTTTCTGGCCCGGATAGATACCAAAGGGCTCATAATGGATGCCGCCGGCATTTACCAGATGGGTACCCCGCTCCTCATTGAAGCTCTCCAGATAAGGGATATGCTGGAAATAGTTGGCATCAAATTCACCGCTCTCTACTACCTCGTTGGGGATGATGTAGTCGTCGAAGATTTTAATATCCAGAGTGTAGCCCTGCTCCTTAAGAAGCGGTTTTGCCTGTTCCAGAATCTCCGCATGGGGAGTGGCAGAAGCAGCCACGGTGATGGTGGTATCCTCCTGGGCAAAAGCGGTGGCGGAGAGGGTTCCCAGTACCAGGGCAGAAGTAACAAGTGCAGCAGTAAATTTTTTCATAATCAATTCCTCCATTTCAGTTGTCTATTTTGAAATCAGCGTCAGCAGGGAATGAAGTTCAGTATACGGACGCTGTCATTTCTGTTTTCTATACGATTTAAGCGTAGGTAGGTTAAGCCTTACGTTTGTCGACTTTCTTTGCAAGAGTCATGCCTGCGCTCTGGAAGAGCTGAAAGAGCACTACCAGAAGAACTACGGTGACGATCAGAATAGGCGGATCATACCGGTGATAACCGTAGCGGACCGCAATATCTCCCAGACCTCCGGCGCCAAGGGCGCCTGCCATGGCAGTGTATCCAAGGATGGTTCCCAGAGCAATGGTGGCGTTGACAATCAGGGAAGTGCGGGCCTCCACCAGGAGAACCTTCCATATAATTGTAAAGGTGCCAGCACCCATGGAACGGGCGGCTTCAATGACGCCCTCATCCACTTCCTTTAAGGAGGACTCCACCATCCGGGCAATAAAGGGAATGGCGGCCAGAGTCAGAGAAACGATGGCTGCATTTGGGCCATAGCCTTTACCAACCAGCACGCGGGACAGAGGAATCACCAGGATCAGCAGAATCAGGAACGGAATGCTTCGCACAATGTTGGCAATCACATCCAGGATTTTGTACAGCACTCCGTTGGGCTTTAAGCCGTCCTTCGCAGAAATGGTGAGGAGAATGCCCATGGGAAGACCGAAGAGATATCCCAAAAAGGAGGACCCCAGGGTCATATATAAGGTTTCGCCGATCCCTTTGAGGATCATATCAATTACTTCCGGACTAAACATCTTCTGTCACCTCCTCAATAGCCAGCCCACGGTCTGCCAGATACTGTTTCATGGCACCCACATTGGCGCTGTCTTTGATAAATTCCAGGATCATTTCTCCTTTGGCTACGCCGCCTACATTTTTGGTGTCAGCCTTCAGGATGTTCACCGGCTCCCGGAAGGTGAGCACCAGGTTGGCGATCACCGGCTCAAAGGCCGAGTTTTCGGAGAACACAATCCGGATTTTATCGCCGCTCTTGATTTTGGAGCGGGTACCCTCCGGTTTTTTGCCAAGCGTCTCTCCAGAGTCACGAAGAATGATCTCCTTGGCTGCCGCTGATTTGGGGTGTTCAAAGATCTCAGATACCAGTCCCCATTCTGCCACCTCTCCGCCGCTTAGGATGGCAACGTGGGAGCAGATCTCCCGAACTACAGCCATCTGGTGGGTGATGATCACAATGGTGATGGAGAAACGCTGGTTAATGTCTTTTAATAGTTCCAGGATGGAAGCTGTGGTCTGGGGATCCAGCGCGCTGGTGGCCTCATCGCACAGGAGAATTTTCGGATCAGAGGCCAAAGCTCTTGCAATGGCTACCCGCTGTTTCTGTCCGCCGGAGAGCTGAGAAGGGTAGGCGGCCTGCTTTTCTGCCAGCCCTACGATCTCCAGAAGCTCCAGCGCCCTGGTTTTTGCTTCTTTTTTGTTTTTTCCCTGTATATACAGGGGAAAACAAACATTTTCCAGAACCGATTTCTGCATCAGCAGATTAAAGTGCTGGAAGATCATTCCGATATCCTGGCGCTGGCGGCGAAGCTCCTTTTCCGACAGATCTCCCAGAGCAATTCCATCAATCAGAACTCTTCCTTCCGAAGGAGTTTCCAAAAAATTCATACATCGCACCAGAGTGCTTTTGCCGGCTCCGGACATTCCGATAATTCCGTAAATGTCACCGGAACCGATGGTTAAATTAACATTTTTCAGAGCCTCCACGGAGCCGTCTTTTCCAAGAAAGCTTTTGGAGAGGTTCTCAATTCTTATTTCTGACATAAAATTCCTTTCTGACAGGGCAAAGTGCCCTGAAGTTCCTTTTTGCCAAAGGCTGCGGTAAGACAGCAGAGTGTGCTGTCTGCCGCGTTTTATTCAGCAGGTAACCCGGCAGTTTCTTTGGCAAGTAGTACTATAGCACGTTTGCACGAAAATTGCCAATTCCAAAAAAATACACCTGGCTATAGAAAAAAACTATAACCAGGATGGAAATTTACTGGGAATACTTTCATAAGCTTTCGTTCAGGAGACCGTTGATTTATATTTACGGATCTCTTCCAGATATTTTTTCCCCAGAGGGCTGATGGAGCTGCCTTTTCGCACCAGGTAACCGATGGTGATTACCTCATCGGATTTTAATTTTACTGCGCAGTAATCTGTGCCGTTTAAGTTTTCACAGATAATGCCGCAGCACAGTGTGTAGGCATTTAACCCTACCATGAGATTCAATAAGGTGGCCCGATCGTTGGCCCGGATCAGCCGTTTGTATTCATAGGTGCTTAGAAACTCTTCTGCAAAATAAAAAGAATTGTTCTGCCCCTGTTCAAAGGACAGGCAGGGGTAGTCGCTTAATTCTTCCAGGGCGATCTCCTCTCTGTTTGCGAGGGGGTGGCCTTTCCACATATATACATAAATGCTGCAGCTGAGAAGCTCATGGAATTCCAGATTGTTTTCATGAAAAAGTTTGTTGAGGGCGTTGCGGTTGAAATCATTGACATAGAGTATACCGATTTCGCTTTTGTAATTTTTTACATCCTCGATCACATCATAGGTCCGTGTCTCCCGGACCGCAAATTCGTATTCATCCATGCCGAACTGTTTTACCATTTCCACAAAGGCATTGACTGCAAAGGTATAGTGCTGCATGGATACTCCGAATTTTTTCTTGGGCTGTTCTTTGGTAATATATTTGGATTCGATCAATTCATACTGTTCCATCATCTGTCTGGCGTGGCCTAAAAATTCTTCACCCTCTGGAGTCACCAAAATTCCCCGGTTCGTGCGGTGGAAGATGGTGATTCCTATTTCCTCCTCCAGTTCCTTGATGGCGGAGGAAAGACTGGGCTGGGAGATAAAGAGCCGTCTGGCAGCTTCGTTCATGGAAGAAGCGCCAGCCACAGTAATGGCGTAGCGAAGCTGAGTCAGTGTCATAGAGACCTCCTGTTTTTTTATTTCAGAGGATTCGGGCATCAAAAGTCACTCGTGCAAGTTTTTTGTGCAATCGGACAGAGGGCGTCGTTCTTAGGGCGTTTGGCACCCGAATCTTCATAGAAAATTCTTCCCTGTGAAACAAAATTGCGCTGCAGGATCCGATCAGTTACAGCATACCATTATATAGGAAGAAAGGTCAAGAAGCTTCCGGAAAGGAAAAGCATTGGAAAGACATGGAAAAAGCAGGACTGCGGTACCGGAGGGCGGACAGCAATAAAATGCAAAACCGTCATAAATTTTTTGTAGCCCTGGAGGCCGGTATATGGTAAACTAAAAGTACAGAATGGCGGGGCCAAACCGAAAGTAAAGATAGAAAAGCGCAATGCAGGAAGCAAGATCCGAAAGGCTTCAGAGGAACGGCAAAAGGGGAAAGACGGAAATATAGAAGGCGGAGGCTCCAACCAGGAGAAAAAGGAAAGCAAGAAAGGGGATTTGAAGTATGGCAGTGACCAAGAGCAGTTTTGGAAAGACCTTAGATGGGCAGGAGCTGACGTTGTATACTCTGACGAATACAAAGGGTATGAGCGTGAAAGTGACAGACCTGGGGGCTACCCTGGTGTCTGTGATGTTGCAGGATAAGAATGAGATACTGCGGGATGTGGTGCTGGGCTATGATGATGCAGAGGGGTATTATAAAAACACCTGCTATTTCGGTGCAGTAATCGGCCGCAGCGGCAACCGGATTGAGCAGGGGCGCTTTACTTTGCATGGAAGAACGTATCAGCTGGATCAGAATGATCATGAAAACAATCTTCACAGCGGAAACAATGGTTTTGACAGACGGATTTGGAAAATGGAGGCAGTGACGGAGAACAGCGTGCGTTTCAGCCTGGAGGATGAGGATGGAGAACAGGGCTATCCCGGGAATTTCCAGGTGTCTGTCACCTACCTTCTGACGGAGGAGAATGAGCTGTTTTTACGTTACCGTGGGGTATGCGATGAGGATACTGTGGCGAATCTGACCAACCATGTGTATTTTAACCTGGCAGGTCACGATTCCGGAGATGTGCTGGATCAGGAACTGATGATGAGCGCAAAGTATTACACGCCGGTTAAGGATTCCAAGGCAATCCCCACAGGTGAGATCGCCCCGGTGGCAGGGACGCCTATGGACTTTACCGCAGCAAAACCGATTGGGAGAGAGATCGATGCAGAGTTTGAGCAGCTGAAACTGCTGGGTGGGTATGACCATAACTTTGTTCTGAAAAAGGATAAAGGCACAGTAATGAAGTTTGCAGAAGCCTACAGTCCGAGAACCGGTATCTGCCTGGAAGCCTTTACAGATCTTCCGGGTGTCCAGTTCTATGCAGGCAACTTTATCACACCTCAGAAAGGAAAGGGTGGAGTTTCCTATGATAAGCGCTGCGGCTTTTGCTTAGAGACCCAGTATTATCCCAACTCCGTGAACCAGCTGGGCTTTGCAAAGCCGATTCTTCGGGCAGGGGAGAATTATGAAACCACCACCTGTTACAAATTTTCTGTCCGGTAATGGAAAAAATACTTGCAATTTCAGGTGATCCGGTGTAATCTGTTTTCGGTAAGAAAATATAGGGCGTTCCACAAAAGTTGTTGGAATGCCCTGTTTTGATAAATAGGAAAGGAAGAAACGTATGAGTGAATACTTTAATGTAGCAGATATTTTCGGGGAAAATGTATTCAGCGATAAGGTGATGCAGGATCGTCTGCCAAAAAAGATTTACAAAGAGCTTCATAAAACGATTGATGAGGGAAAAGAGCTGGATCCCATTGTGGCGGAGGTGGTGGCGGAGGCCATGAAGCAGTGGGCCATAGAAAAGGGAGCTACCCATTATACTCATTGGTTTCAGCCCCTTACCGGCGTTACAGCGGAAAAGCATGATTCCTTTATTACAGCCCCAAGACCTGACGGAACCATTCTCATGGAGTTTTCCGGCAAGGAACTGATCAAGGGTGAGCCGGATGCTTCTTCCTTTCCTTCCGGCGGCCTTCGGGCTACCTTTGAGGCCAGAGGCTACACGGCCTGGGACTGCACTTCGCCGGCTTTTGTAAGAAAAGACGCTGCGGGGGCGATTCTTTGTATTCCC
>ENA-ORTM01000792-ORTM01000792.1-human-gut-metagenome-genome-assembly--contig:-NODE-792-length-36862-cov-3.569892_pt1 | contig 36862 bp, 26 predicted proteins | sample MGYA00241909_ERZ509182 | MGnify/ENA primary metagenome ERZ509182 (study PRJEB26280, sample SAMEA2338855) | human gut metagenome | biome: human gut; feature: human-associated habitat; material: faeces...
AGCCGACTAGTATGAGGTGGGAATCGATGATTCGACAACAACTACATACAGGAGAGTGGCAATGGGTGAAGTGATCACCGCCAAGGACAAGGAATATGAGGCCGAGGAGCGCGCTACGGCGCCGGGCGCGAACCAGTCGATGAGCGACCGTGTGAACAATCGTTCGCTGCGCCCGCGTTCCGAGGCGTTCAAAGAGTTCATGACCACCGGTTGGGATGATAATGAGCCGGCTATTGAACCGTTGGAGTCTTCCCGTTACATTCAGGCTCGTCTTGACACGCTGGGTAAGGCCTTTCCCGGAGAGCGTATTGTGATTCCAGCCGGTCAGCCGAAAGTGCGCAACAATGACTGCGACTATGCGTTCCGTCCGGATACGACGTTTTCGTATTACACCGGTTTGGGTGAAGACTACGAGGCCGGTGCAGTGCTGGTGTTGAATCCGGTTGATCCTGATTCTCCGGAGGCTGCGGCCGGCAAGACGCATGTGCCGGAATTGTTTGTGGCTCCGCGTGCGAACCACTACACACAGGACTTTTTCATGAATGCCCATTATGGAGAATATTGGGTTGGACCTCGTGCCGGCTTGCAGGAGATGACTGCAATGACCGGTATTGAGACCAATGACATTGCACAGCTGTCTGACGCATTGAGCAAGGATGTCGGCTCTGAGGCTGGTGCCGTGCGTGTGCGTGTGATCCGCGAGGCTGATCCGCAGATCACCGAAATGGTGGAGGATATTCGCGAGGCGAACGGTTTCGCCGATCCGGATGGCAATACCGATGCCGATGACAAGCTTCATGAGTTTGCCGCCGAGGCCCGCATGTGCAAGGACGAATATGAGATTCGTGAAATGCGCAAGGCCGTTGCCGCAACCAAGCATGGTTTCGACAATATTCTGCGCAAGCTGCCGTCGTCGCTCGACAAGCCTCGTTCGGAACGTATGTTGGAAGGCGCGTTCAATGCCATTTCCCGTGAGGAAGGCAATGAGGTCGGCTACGATACGATCATCGCTTCCGGCGCTCATGCGCCGATTCTGCATTGGATGCGTAACACCGGTACCGTGGAGTCCGGCGATCTGCTGCTAATTGATGCCGGTGTGGAAGTCAATAGCTTGTATACGGCCGATATCACGCGCACGTTCCCGACCAACGGCAAGTTCACTGATTTCCAAAAAAAGTTGTATCAGGCGGTTTTGGACTCCCAGCAGGCTGGTTTTGAGGCCGCCAAGCCGGGTGCCACGTATTCCGACATTCATCATGCGTGCATGCGTGTGATCGCTGAACGCCTGCACGAATGGGGTATTCTTCCGGTCGATGTCGAGGAGTCGCTTTCTCCGGAAGGACAACAGCATCGACGTTGGCTCGCCTGTGGTGTGGCCCATCATCTTGGTTTGGATGTGCATGATTGCGCTCAGGCACGTTATGAGTCGTATCAGGGTGCTGCGATTCGCCCTGGCATGATTTTCACGATTGAACCGGGTCTGTATTTCCGTGAGGATGATCTGTTGATTCCGCCGGAGTATCGCGGCATCGGCATTCGCGTTGAAGATGATGTATTGATGACTGAGGATGGTCCGGAATGGATTTCCGCCGGCATTCCAAAGCAGATCGATGAGGTCGAAGAGTGGATGGCCAGCATGGCTGCCGAAGGTGCAAAAGTCTGATATGCCAACGCCTGAATTCATTCTCGAGTTACGCAAGAAAGTCGGCCACGACCTCCTGTGGCTGATGGGCGTCTCCGGCTATGTCGAAGACGAGCAGGGTCGTGTACTTCTTGGCAAGCGTTCCGATACCGGCGAATGGGCCATGGTGTATGGCATTAATGAGCCCGGCGAAGAGCCTGCCGACACGGTGGCACGTGAAGTCAAAGAAGAGACTGGCGTGGATGTCATCGTCACCGATTTGGTGTCGGTGAAGTCCTCCCATAGGGTGCTTACGTATGCGAATGGCGACAACACCATGTATATGGATCACCTGTTTATATGCAGGCCGGATCCAAATGGCAATACCGAACCATTCGTAGGTGACGAGGAGAGCCTCAACGTAGGCTGGTTCTCCCCCGACGACCTGCCTCAGCCCCTGGCCGACACCACAGTGGAACGCATGGGCTACGTGCGTGAGTACATCAAGAACAAGGCGAACGGCGACGCACACGCGCAATTCTCCTTCAACGGTACGATTCGCTGAACACAGTCACAATTGAATATATACACAAGAGCTGGTGTGACGGTTCATGATCGTCGCACCAGCTCTTATGTATGTCAGGAAGCCGCGAAACTCACTCCGGCATCAAATTCCTTTGGCGAGCAACTCGTGCAGCTGAGCGCAATGTTCTCGCTGTTCACGCGGATCAGGCACCGGCAGCGATGCCAACAACTTCTGCGTGTAGGGATTCTGCGGGTTATTCATAACCTGATCGGCATCACCATGTTCCACAATCTCACCCTTATGCATCACCATAATGCAATCGGCCAGCATATCGACCACGGCAAGATCATGGGTGATGAACAGGCATGCGAAACCTATTTCCGCCTGCAGTTTCTTAAACAGCTCCAACACCTTCGCCTGTACCGGCACATCCAATGCAGAATTCGGCTCGTCAGCGATAAGCAGGCTCGGCTTAAGAACCAACGCTCGTGCCAAGGAGGCACGCTGACCGCCAGAAAGCTCATGCGGGAAACGGTTCATATATACCATTTCGAGCAGATCTCCCACATAGTCGCTCGCTTCCGACACAGACGAGTACTTTTTATGCACGATCAATCGACATCCTTTATGACACGCCGAAAGACAGAACTTGCGCCAAGTAATTAACTACGTTAATATATCAACAGGTTCAACGAATGGTCCGTGCACTGGCGCAAGGAGGTGTTATGAGTAATTACAGTGCTCAGCAATCATCGATTTCCGAGAATAATCGATCCCGCATCTTGCAATACCTGTATCACAACGGCATCTGCTCACGTGCGCAAATCGCAAAGGCAGTCGGATTGACTCCTGCGGCAATCACCAAAATCACGGCAAAACTGCTCGCACAGAACATCATCGAAGAAACTGGCGACATGGAAGGCGATAAGAATCGTCGTTCCATCGGGTTGAATCTCAACTGCGGAAAATACCATGTGATTGGCTTGAAATTCGCACGCAGTTTGGTGCAAATCGGTCTGTTCGATCTTAAATGCAACCGTATTTCGCTTACCGATCTTCCGACCGTCAGCGAAGAAAACATCAACGAGACAGTCAAACAGATCCACAACACCATTCGTCACCTCATCGCCAAAGACGAGAAAATCGTGGCAGTCGGCATGGCAGTCCCCGGACCATACCTTGTCGAAGAAGGGCATACCGCACTCGTCTCCTCCATGCAGGGCTGGCGCAAAGTCAATTTCATCAAGGAATTCAGCGAAGCCTTCGACGTACCTGTGTTTGTAGAGCAAGATGCACGCGCAGGCGCCTTGGCACAGTTCCTGTTCAATCCGGAACTGTCCGAAGGATCCCTCGCCTACTATCTGCTCGGCGAAGGCATCGGTCTTGGCATCATCGACAATGGCACGATCTATTACGGTGCCCACGGCACCGCCACCGAAATCGGACACATCTCCGTTGACGTCAACGGCAAACCCTGCGACTGCGGCAATTACGGATGTCTCGAACGTTACTGCTCGGCCAATGCAATCCACGAAATGCTCAACAAGCAACCGTATATCGTTCCCGGATGCGAAACCATGACGCACGCACAGGCATGTGCCGCGCTATTCGCCAAAAACGCTGCCGGAGACGAAGCAACCGCGGAACTCACCTCTGAAATCGCACGATATATCGGATACGGCGCAGTCAACATCATCAACGCATTCAACCCGACGCATATCGTACTTGGAGACATCGTTTCCCAAGCCGGGCAGCCGCTACTTGACGAAGTCAAGCAGGTCGTTCGAGAACGCACCATTCCCGAAGTCAGCTGCAATACCGAAATCACCTTATCCACACTACCCACTGATGCCACCGTCACCGGTGCCGCCGCCGTGGCCATCACCAATTTTCTAGAACATCCTTCGATGTTCTTTGACGTCGCATAGCACGCCACAACCAAAGAAAGGAACACCATGTCCAAGCCAATCGTCATCTCTCTCGGCGAAATCCTATGGGATATGCTCCCCACCGGCAAACGTGCCGGCGGCGCACCCGTCAATTTCGCATATCATGCGTCTCAGAACGGCGCGGAAAGCTTCGCCATCAGCGCGGTCGGCAACGACGAACTGGGCAATGAGCTGCTTGCAGACGCCCACAAGGCCGGCATCAACACGCTGGTGCAGACCAACGAATACCCGACAGGCACGGTTGACGTGGCTCTGACCAACGGCATTCCGGAATACACCATCGTCGAAAACGTGGCATGGGATCACATCAAGCTCACCGACGAGCTCATTGAAGCCGTATCCAAGGCCGACGCCGTCTGCTTCGGCACCCTCGGCCTGCGCTCCCCTGAATCCCACGACACCATCGTCGAGCTGCTCAAGCACACCAAGGAAGGCGCACTGAAGTTCTTCGACATCAACCTGCGCGCCAACTTCTACTCCAATGAACTCATCGAAGAGCTGCTCAGCTACGCGAACATCTTCAAGATCAACGACGAAGAGCTGATCATGATGCGCGACATGTTCTCCATTCCTGCGTGCAATGACGAAGAGGCATGCAAGTGGTTCATCGACCGCTTCAACCTCGAGTACATCATTCTGACCGGCGGTGCCACGTTCAGTACTATCACCACCAAGGATGGCGAGATTTCCACCCTGCGGACCCCGCATGTCGAGGTTGCAGATACCGTCGGTGCCGGTGATTCCTTCTCCGGCTCCTTCACCGGCAAGCTGCTGACCGGTGCTCCGCTCAAGGAAGCCCATCGTGCCGCCGTGAACACCGCGGCCTACGTGTGCACCAAGGAAGGCGGCTGGCCGACCTACCCGGCGGAAGGCGTTCCGGATTATCTCTCCGAAGCCGGTAAGTAATCCCAGTTTTTCCTTTCATCATCACCAACGAGGCCATGTCTGCCATCATGGCCTCGTTTTTCATACTCATATTCAATCCGCAACTTGTGCAATCCCGAACTCCTATGCCCGCCCATGGTTTAGCTGGGCCAATATGATGTTATGCGAATTGGACATGGATTATTTCGACATTCGGGTCAGGCAGTAAGCCCATGTTCCGACTTCGCTCACAGCACAAGAAAAGCAGTATATGATTTGCGATTATTGACATTCCGTGATATCTTGAAAAATCCGGCCTTGCACCGGATGCTTGATAATTCAAGATTGGGGATGATCGGTTTCGACGGTGACCTGTTCGTCGCAGGGAAGCGTGCCGAGAACGTAGGGTCCGCTCGTGGATGCCCCCTACAAAAGAATAAGTGCTAAATCTAACCGCACTGAGTTCGCTCTCGCTGCCTGAGCTTCGCGCCAGGATTAACCAGTGAGCAGCCGCTCCGTTCACTCCTTCTCGTCTTTGGGAGGATGTTGAGCGTCGTTAAGAAGACTTGCTTTGTCGACTGAGCCACAGGGCCGGCAAGGGACTTTTACTGTAGATATGCTCGCCATCAGTTGTCTGCGACATCGATGGGGGCAGAAAAATCGCCAACTTGGCCAGCAGACTACGCACGTAGAAGACTGAGGGTTCGGTTATCGGACCGGGGTTCAATTCCCCGCATCTCCACGGATTGAAAGCCGCCAGAAATGGCGGCTTTTCCTTTATTCCCAACGGTTTTCAAAAGATTCCTGAGTTTGCCGCACATTACCCCCGATGTATCGGATATTCTAAAAGATGTTGCTGGAAATCCCCTTCTCGTCTTGCTTGGTCTCACACACCCCGCTCCATCACAAATCACATATAATCGCAGCATCAAATTCCGCGTGTCGGCTTGCATTAACCGCTTAAGTAGTTAATAAATCAACCTAGTTATCGCGTCACAGCAGACGACGTCAAGGAAGGACTTGATCGATGACCCGCACTTACTCTCCTGAAGCCTACGTATCATGAAGCGGGCAAGGTCTGTTACGCTCACGCTTTCGTGATTCTTGCTGCCACTTCTGCCAAGCTTATCGTCCGTCCGGGCGCTGACGAGCTGCTCGAAGAGGCTCTGGCAACCTACGACAAGCATTTCTGGGATGATGAGATCGGCCTGGCCGTCGATACGTGGAACACGGAATTCACCAAGCTTGACTCCTACCGTTCGGCACCGTCTGGCCAGGCAAGTCCGACCTGTACCACGCCACGCAGTGCACACTGATCCCGCGTCTCAATCCGGCGGTTTCCGTCGCTCCGGCAATGAAGGCCAATCCGAACGCCTGACGGCACGCAATGATAAAACTTCTCCTTTTTTCTCCTCCTATTCGCGAAGAACCCCGGTCACTGCACAAGGCAACCGGGGTTCTTCGTATCAAACCAGATTACTCAGCGTATGCGATTCTCCTATTTTCAGCCACGTCTTCACCACTATTTGATGATCGGTCGTAGAGGCGCGGACACGTCGACGTTGTGTTTGTCTCCGATCACATTTGGATCGTTGATGATCTTGTCGACAACAGCTTTCTTCAACTTAAGATCGGAAGAGTCACCCCATACGATCACGCGGTCTCCCCCATTGGTTTCCGTAGTAATGGAATCCTGAGTTTCAGCCGTCACCTTAGTAATGGAGTTACGCATCGACTCAGGCAACGAGCTCAGAATCTTCAGTGCCTCCTTAATGGAGCGGTTACTCAGACTCGTATCGACATCCTTCACTTCGATAACGGGAATTCCATCCACGGAGGCACCGCTGACGGAATTCAATATACGAGCCTTGCTATCGACCGCGGTCATGCTGTCTTCACCTGTTTTAAGCATCGCAGCTGGCTTTTGCGCTTTGATGGTCACTTCAAGGGAGTTCGGAAGTTGCTTCTTGGATTGCGCGGAAGTGACTCCCGGTATCTCCTTGATTTTCTTCTCCACATCGTTATTCGATACCAGCAGAATCGATTTACCGGCCTGCTGATCGGCAATATCCAATACCTGCGACTCGCTCACCCATTCGTTGGCCCCGACAACGGAAATATTGCCAGGTTCAAGACGAAACAACGATGAGAAGAAAAACAACCATGCCAACGCCACCACGACGGCCGCAACTGCGGCCGACACGAAGGCCCGCATCGCCACAACACGCGTATTCGCCTTACGTCGTTCTTTCAAACGCGCGCTGAAATCAACCACTTTCGGGCGGGTGGCCACCCCCAAAGTGCCAGTGGTTTCCTCCAACGTCTTCGCAACGAAATCCTCACCTGCAAGATTGCGCGCATCCACGAAGTCACCCGACCGGGAACGACTCGTCTTGCTCTTGCCTCCATGCTCCATTCCGGCTTCCGCCTGCGCATGGTTCACGGAAGACGACGAACGTCCCGTTCCTCCGGCAATGGAACGACCCTTCGGCTGAGACTGAGCCGGGGAGTCGGAATGATTACGGCTTTGGATGGTCCTGCCGTGCGACGCATGCTTTTCAAACGTCGTTGCAGAACCATCCGAACCCGTGCCGGAGCTGACGACCCTTCGCGCCATCAGCCCTCACAATCCCAACGATGAGCCTGAAGCGCGTGCAATATCACCTCGTCCATCTGCGTGATATCACCCGCGCCAACGGTGAAGATGACATCACCATGATGGGCACGCATCACCATCATCTGCGCCGCAGTGTGCATGTCTTCCACTCCACGGATCCAATCCTCGGCAGGCGTGTGGTCAAGCTTGAGAGCCTCATCCACAATGGTGTCCGGGCCGACCGTCGGATAATCCTCCTGCTTTTCACGTGCGGGGAAAATGCCCGTGACAATCACATCATCCGCCTTGGCCAGCGCCTCCGCGAATGCTTCCGCGAAGAACTTGGTGCGAGAGAACAAGTGCGGCTGGAAAATCACACGAATCGCCGACTGCGGATATTTACGGCGGGCAGCATCCAGCAAAGCCGAAATCTCAGTGGGATGATGCGCGTAATCGTCGACGACGGTCACCTGGCTGACGGTGCCGCGCACTTGGAAGCGACGGACGGCGCCGAGGAACGACGTGGCCGCTTCGGCGGCCTTCTCAATGTCGACCCCCAACAATGCGGCCGCGATAATCGCCGCGGAAGCATTGCGCGCATTGTGAATGCCTGGAACGGCGAGTGTTACGGAAACCATACGTTCCTGTTCGCACAGCAGTCCCGCAGGCACATGCAAGGTGAAATGTTCGGCACCGCTCTGCGCGCTTTCGCTTTCCGATTCGATATGCACGAACGCCGCACCGTTCAGATCACCCAACGAAGCCGCATCCCGCGTCGCATACACGACCGTATGTGCTGCCGCAGACGCATCAAGAGCGCGCAACACAGCCAGATTCCCTTCGTCATCACCGCACATCACCACCGATTTGACGGCGTGCTGAACATGGTCCACGAAAGCCGCTCGATAGTTTTCCTGCGTTCCATAATGGTCGAGATGGTCAGCTTCGGAATTGGTGACAATCGCGATTTCCGGATGATATTTGGCAAAGCTTCCATCGGATTCGTCGGCTTCCGCCACAAGCACATCGCCTTGGCCTGCATGGCCTCCGTCAAGCATCATGCCGTCCTTGCCTTGGATGGATCCGCCAATGGCATAGCTTGGATCAGCTAGATTTCCCTCACCGGCATGGGTGAGAATATGGGCGAGCATGGAACTGGTCGTGGTTTTACCATGGGCTCCCGCAACCGTTACCGCACGTTTCGTGTTCATCAGCAACGAAAGAATGTCGCTGCGGTGCACGATGCGTTCGCCTGCCGCATGTGCTGCGACGATTTCCGGATTGTCAGGCTTGATGGCGCTGGAAAAAACGATAGTTTGTTTGCCTTCGACATTTTCCTCGCGCTGCCCGAATTCGACGGCAATGCCAAGCCCCTGCAAACGATCGGTTTTGGCGCTGGGCTCGCGATCCGAGCCATCCACCTCCACACCCTGCTCGTGCAGCATCTCGGCAAGTACGCTCATGCCTGCGCCTCCGATGCCGATGAAATGGGTGGCTCCCAGATCGTTCACACCTTCCTGCTGGCTGAACGACACATGGGTTGGATCAAGAATAATGGTACCGGCTTCACGCTGGTTGTCAGTCACGACTGCTCCTCTTGCATATTATGTTTAGCTTGTTCCATTATGGTCTCACCCATGGTCTCGTATTTAGCCGATCATGGGTGAGATTCGGAACGCGACGTCAAATGCGACGGACGCATCTGCCGTCGCTACGGCTTACCTTTCGTCAATCATGGAAAGCACACGCCTAGCCATGACTTCGGCGGCATCTCGAATACCGTATTTCCAAGCGTTATCGCCATACCTGGCAAGCGCATCCGAATCGGCTAGCAGATTCGGCACATGACGTTTGACCCATTCGGCAGTGAAGTCAGTGTCCGCCACCATCAGGCCACCTTCCGCATCGACAACCGGCTGAGCGTTGAAACGCTGCTCGCCGTTGCCGATCGGTAATGGAACATAAATCGCAGGAAGTCCCAAAGCAGTCAATTCCGAAACGGTGCCCGCTCCGGAGCGGCAGATAATCAGATCAGCGCAAGCGAACGCAAGATCGATACGTTCCAGGTAAGGCGCGACTCGATAATCACCGTCGTTGACATGTTCTGGTCCAAGCTCACCAAGCACCTGCTCTCCAGCACTCACCGACACCAACGAACGCACCTCATCGTCTTTGCCTTTTCCCGTCAGGTGAATCACCTGCGCATGTTCCAGCAATTCCTTGGCGGAAGCCGCCACCGCACGGTTCACGTTCACAGCACCCAACGATCCTCCGGTCACCACTACCAGAGGACGGTTCGGATCGACTCCCAGCTGTGCTGCAGCCGTTTGCCTTGTGGCTGCACGGTCATGTTCCATCCCTTCGGCTATTGCCGCGATTTCAGCACGCAACGGCAATCCCACACGTTCGACTTCAACACCCTTGCGTGGTTTCAAACCTGGCTGGGCGTATGCGGCACCGATCATGGACGCCCAACGCGCGCCCAGCTTGTTGGCCATGCCAGCACGGGCGTTCTGCTCATGCATCGCAATCGGAATGCCCATCTTGTGCGCAGCCGCATACACGGGAGCCGACGTGTATCCACCGAATCCGACGACCACCTGCGCCTCGTGACGGGTGAGGATGTCCCGGACCTTGGCCGTTTCAGCCTTCCACTGCGCGGGAAACTTCAATGCCGCCATATTGGGCCTACGGGGGAAGGGCACCTTCTCAATGGTTTCCAGCTCGAAGCCCGCTTGCGGAACCAACTCGTGTTCCAAACCGACTGCGGTGCCCACCACCGCGATATCGGCATCCGGCTCAAGCTCGCGAATCACATGTGCCACGGCGAGCAGAGGATTGACATGACCTGCCGTGCCACCGCCGGCTAGAACGATATGCTTCTGATTGCTCATAATGCACGAGCTTAGTCCACGGCATCCCGGCACACCATGCGCCATACCGATGCTCGCAAGGATACTCACATTTCATCTACGTTTGGGTGCCGTCGCATGCTACAGCACCCCGCAGGCAATAGTAGCTTTTCAGGCCCGCTGAATCTCCGCTTGAATCTGCGGCTGCTGTTTCATCATGCTGATGGTCACGCCCGCGGCACCCAAACACAGAATCAACGACGAACCACCGGCCGACACGAAAGGCAAAGGCACACCCATCACAGGGAACAGCCCCACCACGACACCAATATTCACAAACGCCTGTCCGACGATCCACACGGTAATATTGGCCAGCACCAAAGTGATATATCTGTCATGTGCCTGGATGGCCACCACCAGCATGCACCATCCAAGCACAAGGAACAGCAGAATCACCAACGAAGCGCCAACGAAACCCGTTTCCTCACCAATGATGGCGAAAATGAAGTCGTTGTGCGCTTCCGGAAGATATCCCCATTTTTCTCCGGAATTGCCGATCCCAACACCCAGCAAGCCTCCGGAAGCCATGGCGTATTTGCCATGCACCGCCTGATAGCAGACACCCTGCATATCGGCTGTGGAACAAGTCTGATATGTAGCCATGATACGACCAAGTCGATTCGGACTGCTGATAACAAGACCGCCAACCAAAGCCACCCCGCCACATGCCACAATAGCCAGCCATTTGCCAGGAAAATTTCCCAGCAACAACGCGCTTCCCGCAATCGCAAGGAGAATCATGGCCGTACCAAGATCCTTGCCACCCACAACCAACAGCAATGCAAGACCAAGCCACACAATCAACTTGCGATACGCCTTGAACGGCTCCACCTTTTTTATCTGCTTCTGCGCGTCAATCAGCTCCCGAGGCAGCCATACGCATAGCGCAAGCTTGACGACCTCCGCCGGCTGGAAGGTAAATCCAAAAACGCCAATCCAACCTTTATTGCCCTGAACATCAATACCTAACGGAGTAAACGTCAACGATTGCAAGCATAGGGCGACAAATAGAAAAGCGAAACTGACTTTTCTGATAAGCTCCGCCGGAACCATCATGCAGGCCACACCCACAATAAGTCCGAGAACGCAGAATCCACCCTGCTTAATCGCTTGCGACCACGGAGATTGGCCATTGGCGATCATATTCACCGAAGAGCTGGAAAACACCATAATCACACCGAAAATGGTGAGGATAATCACAGAGACCCTAAACCCGTGAAAACACCAAATCGGATTAAGCAGACTTCGCAGACCGACATAACCACGAAAATCGTCGACCCGTCCTTCAGCAGCAGTCTGCCTCCTCTGACGGGTACCGTCACTCTGCTTGGTTCTAGGCTTCTCCATACTCATTCACCCAACGCTGAGCCTGCTGCGCGAACTGGTTTCCACGATCGGCATACGACTTGAACTGATCCATGGACGCGCAGGCAGGTGCCATCAGCACCACATCGCCGGATTGGGCATATTCACCCGCAGCATCGACAGCCCGTTCCATAATGACATCATTATTTGCCGGATCGATGATGGTCAACGGAATGTCGGGAGCGCTCATAGCAAACGCGTCCAAGATAGGCCGCTGATCTTTGCCGATGATGACCGCAGCTTTGATGGTGTGCGCCTGTTCTGCCACCAACTGTTCGAAACGGCTGCCCTTGGCTAATCCTCCAGCGATCCATACCACGGATTTGTCTGCAAAACTGTTGAGCGATGCCTTGGCCGCATGTGCATTGGTCGCTTTGGAATCATCCACGAAACGGATGCTGCCCCCATCTTGCGTGGTGGCGGTGGCGACGGTCTGAATGCGGTGCCCGCCTGGCGTGAATTGTTGCAGAGATGCGATAGCTTTTTCTTTGTCTGCACCAAGCCCCAGCACCAGCGCCAATGCGGTCAACGCGTCGGCAAGCAAATGCGGGTACACCGTGCCATCAGGCTCAGTCAGATGCGTGAACTCAGACACCTTGGCAACCTGCTCCGGCGTTCCGGGCTTGCCACCTGCGATGCCGGACATATCGACGATCCAGCCGTCTTTCACACCGATCTGACCATCTTGCGGCTCAGACAAAGTGAATCCGACCTTGCGGCAGCCTTCCGCCGTCTCGGCGGCGAACGCCAGCCTAGTCACACGCTCGTCATCAGCGTTGTATACCAAAGCCTTCTTGACGCGGTGGAAGACCTTCGCCTTATCCGCCGCATAATTATCAATGCCGCCATGCCAGTCAAGATGATCATCCGCAATATTGGTGATCGCAGCGCAATCCAAAGCCAGCGAATCGGTAAAATGCAACTGGAAGGAACTCAGCTCAACGCATAGCACATCATTTGCCGGATCGACTACGGCATGGGACACCGCCTTGCCGATGTTGCCAACAGCCGGTGCCGTCAGACCGCAAGCCGTCAGCATTTCCGAAGTCATTTCCGTAGTGGAAGTTTTGCCGTTGGTGCCGGTGATGCCGATCCATTGCGCTGGTTCTCCGGTGGAATCGCAATTCACTCGCAGCTGCCAAGCAAGCTCAACCTCACTCATCACAGGAATGCCACGACGTTGCGCCTCAAGAATAAACGGAGTCCTCGGATTGAACACCGGCGAAGTCATAACCAAATCAACATGATCCCAGTCGATGCGATCAAAGGAGTGCAAATCAGCATCGGGCTTCTTTTCATCCACACCAAGCACTTTTTCGGCACGGGAACCCAATACTTCCATCATGCTTTGTCCAGAAACTCCAAGACCCGCCACAATCACGGTCTTACCGCTCATATCCATATCCATCATCCTTCGATTGTCGAAACCTCATATGCCTTGATATTCCTTACATGTCACAGTCGTGTTGCAGCCGTTCGGCATATCAACGGAATGCAACAGCCGTCACAGACCGGAACGGGCAACCCAATCGCCGTAGAAAATCACCAACGCGACTAACACAAACAGCAATTCAATCATCCAGAAGCGAATCACAACCTTGACTTCCGGCCACCCCTTCAATTCGAAATGATGATGGATCGGAGCCATCTTGAACACACGCTTGCGTGTCATTTTGAAATAGCCAACCTGAATAACATCACTCATGGTTTCAATCACAAACAGGCCGCCAAGGATAATCGCCAGAAATTCCGTATGCGTGGCAATGGACATGGCCGCGAACAGGCCGCCAAGCGCTAGAGAACCGGTATCTCCCATGAAAATGGATGCCGGATTGGAGTTGTACCACAGGAATCCGAAGCACGCCATCGCCGTACAGGCCGCGATGATGGTCAAGTCAAGGGGATCGGACACCGCGTAGGCGAAGCCCTCATGCCCCGAGCCCTTGAGATGGTAGAACTCCCAAAAAGCAATCACCGCATATCCCATGAATGCGATCATCGAAGAACCAGCGGCCAATCCGTCAAGGCCATCGGTCAGGTTGATGGCATTGGTCCATGCGGTCATCAGGAAGTTCACCCAAATCACGAACAGCACGATGGCCACGGCTTTGCCTGCGAACTCGAAACTGAAAAACGGCTTTTCAATGAAGCTCATGCCGGCCTGCGCACTGGGGAAACCGGATTTCGTCGGCAGAATCAACGCCAGTACCGCATAGATGGTGGCAAGAATGAACTGGCCGATGAATTTACCTTTGACTGTCAGACCTTCACTCTGCTTTTTGCGAACCTTCGCGAAATCGTCGATGAATCCCAGCATACCCATCGACAGCATGGCGAACAGCACCAGCAGTGCCGACCATGACGGTACCTCTCCCCTGGTGATGAAGCGATACAACGCCGACGAGCCCCAGCCCAACACAACCGCCAGATTGATGACCATGCCACCCAACGTAGGCGTGCCACGCTTGACCAGATGGGACTTCGGACCATCTTGGCGTATGTACTGGCCGTAATTAAGCTTGTGTACCAAACGAATCAGCAGCGGGGTTCCCACAATCGTCACACCCAGCGACACCACAATTCCGATGATGAGCGAAATCACCTGATGTTCTCCGTTTCAGTCAGACATTCTTCAGATAACGTCGATTATTCGATTATTCAAATCTTGCTAAATGCTTTTGTTCTATTGTGCAGCCAGGGCCTGCCAACGTTCAGCCAGAGCACTCAAGCCAGAAGCGTGGGAACCTTTAAGCAGCACCACGGCACCTGGATGTTCGACGGCGAGTCGCGTCACAAGACGATCGGCCTCATCGATATCGTGGACCCAATCGACGTGAGAAGCGTCTCCCGCCAAGGATGCGCCGTCAGCCATGGCACCTGCCAGAGCGTCCAGAGAGGCATCGGATGCACTGCCAACCGTCAGCAGCGCATCAACCCCACCTTCCAACGCATACCGGCCGATACCAACATGCAAATCCTTTTCATCCGGACCAAGCTCAAGCATGGCGCCCAACACCGCAATACGGAATGGCTGGCTTTCGGAACCAGCCTTCCAACGCAGCAATCCGTCAAGACCAGCTTTCATGGAATCAGGATTGGCGTTGAATGAATCATCAATCAGCGTGAATGACGTTTCCTGCTTGTTCACGGTGGAAACAGCCATACGATGGGGGCTGATGGTCGTCACATCCGACAATACTGATGCGACCTCGCCAATCGACATGCCCAAACGCATCGCTACCGAAGCGGCGGCAAGCGCATTCATGACATTATGCTGACCGCAGATGCCCAAGGTGACTTCGGCATGCTCGCCATCACCATTTTCCAGAGTGAAGGACGGATGATCCAACTCGTCGCAACGCACATGCTGAGCGGTGATCGCAGGATTGCCACCATCACCATTCGGAAGTCCGAACCACATCACGTCGCCCGGAGCGAAGGCGCTCATCGCAGCCACATGCTCGTCGTTCGCATTCAGCACGGAAAGACCCCCAGGAACGAGGCCATGAATGATTTCTGACTTGGCCTGCGCGATGCGTTCCGCAGAGCCGAATTCGCCCAGATGAGCGACGCCGACTTTCAGCACAACCGCGATGTCCGGCGGTACCAGCGACGTCAGATTGGCGATTTCCCCAACATGGTTGGCGCCCATTTCCGCTACCAAAAAACGAGTTTCGGCATTTACTTTGAGCGAGGTCAGGGGCAGGCCGATTTCGTTATTGAACGATCCGACCGGCGCAACTGTTGGTCCCATATGAGACAGCAACGCCTTCATAAGATCCTTGGTGGTGGTCTTGCCGACGGAACCGGTGATGCCGACCACCGTAAACGGAGTCCCTAGCGCGCGACGGCGCTCGATATTGTGCTTGGCCAATGCCCCCAAGGCCAACACCGTATCCTCCACCACAATCTGAGGCACACCGGCGTCGGCGATCTCATGGTCGACTATTGCGGCAACGGCACCTTGAGCGCCCACGTGCGGCACGTAATCGTGACCGTCCACACGCTCTCCGGCAATCGCTACGAAAACCGAACCTTCAACGATCTGCCGTGAATCGGTGAATGCGCTGGTGGCCACCGGCGTATTCACTGCCGCAGTGCCGGCAATCAGCCGTCCCTGAACTGCCTGGGCGATCTCCTCCAAGCTCATTGGCATCATGGTCAGGCTGCTCACTGTGATTTCTCCTCTGTGTTGCTGTTCCGTTTACTGTTCATGTTGTTTACGATTATCGTGTGTGTGCTTTACGTATCCGTTCTGATTGAAACTAGTTCAGATCTCGGGATACGCGCAACGCGCTTTTGATATTGGCCTTGCGTACACCCGCCGCAAGCACCATCGATATGGACAGCGACAATGCGCTGCTGTTCGTCTGCCCGTATGCCACTGCCGCTTGCGATGCGAGCACATCGGATTCCTGCGTACGGACGGCGATATGGGTCCGCTTTCCGACGGTACATCCGAATCGCGCAACCGATTTGACGATCTCGGCTTCGCCTAGACCATTGTCATCGCAACCAAGCACATCGACACTTACCGACTGCAATGCATCGTCTTTCAATGTCTCCTCGCTCAAAGCGAGAATCACAGCAGCAGCACCGTCTTCAGCGCACACAGCCATCGTACGCTGCACGTCAAGAATCGACAATGGATAGTTCAGATCGAGATATCGTTCCAACGATTGCGAGTTGCCCGAGCTGATCACACCAACCGGATTACCAAGCATATGCAGGAAATCAGCAAGATCCCTCACTCCCTGGTCCACCGCCTGCGCATCGTTTCCCGCCACGGCGAACACCGCCAACGAATCGGACGGGCTACCCGCCAATTCGCTGGCAAGCCTACCCAACTGCTGTGCGGTCGGCTCGGCATAGATCACAGGAACCTGTATGCCTTCCGTCTTACCACGCAACGCATGAGGTACCACCGCACCATATGCGCCAAGCGCCTGAGCCTGACGCAACTGTTGCTCATCCACCGGTGCGGACGGCATGAACAACGATCCCGGCCGCACCGAATCGATATCGTCTGCAATGGACGTGATCGTCACTTCAGTGGCAAACGTAGGATCCAAGTCAAAGCCATATCTGCTGGCAAGCAGACCCAATGTCATTCGTCTGTTCATGGACTCACTGACCGCGCTCATCTTTCCGCCCTCCGTTCTTCATACTCGCATACTCACCAAGTTACTGGAATAGCATCAGTTCGCGGACTTGACGCCGGCACTTCATACTTCTGCATAAGGAATTCACCAATCTCCGCGGTAACCGGACCTGCCGTCAGACCACCAAAAACGCTTTGCGGATCCTTCAGAACCACCGTGACGACAAAGCGAGGATTGTCTGCGGGAATAATCGCCGAATAATCACTGATAATTGACGACAGTCTGCCATCGGCACCAGCGACTTCCGCCGTACCGGATTTTGCTGCGACACGATAACCATCCACCTTGACGAACTGGTAATGGTCGGACACGGATTCCATGGCGTTCATCACCTGAGAGGCCACCTGCTCGTCAATCACGCGCGTCGCCTCACCCCCGGGCTTTTGCTCTTCGGAATGTCCCTCGGCATCGCTGATCGTCTTGATGATGCGCTGCGGCTTCTTAACACCCTTATTGGCGATCACGGCAACCGCATTCGTCAGCTGAAGCGCATTGGTCGTGTAAGCCTGGCCGAACAACACGGTGTTCTGGGTTCGCAGATCCCATTGATCGGCCGAATATAGCAAACCATCCGATTCGCCAGGAAGACCGAGCCCATTGTCTTGGCCGACACCGAATTTTCTGATGAAATCGTATCGCTGCTCGTTAGACATCTTCTCTCCTGCGATGATCATGCCAACGTTCGACGATTGCTCGAGAATGCCCGCAAGGGTCCAGCGTTCGTCACCGTGAGTGGTCGCATCGCTGTAGGTCTGCCCGTTCACCGTGATATGGTCCGGCACAGTGAATTTGTCTGACGCCTGATGCAATCCAAGCTGGATCATGCCCGACATTGTGAAGACCTTGCCAATGGAACCAGGCTCAAACGTTTCTCTGACGGCCCTGGAAACCGTCATCTTCGCCTGATCACTGCCGGCTTCGATCTCGTCACTGTCGGCAAGCGCGAGAATATCCCCCGTTTGAGTGTCCTGCACCACAGCAATTCCCCATGGCGAACTGTATTTCTCGCAGCTTTCTCTCAGTACTTTTTCGACATACCACTGCACGTCGTGGTCGATGGTCAGTGTGATGTCGGATCCATTGACCGCATCTTTTGATTCGGTCATGGTTCCTGGGATTTCGACGCCGTTGTTGCCTTGTTGGTAGACCTGGTATCCATCTTCGCCGGTCAGCGTCTTGTTTTCCATTTGCTCGATACCGGCGACGCCTTTGCCTTCGCTATCGACGCCTCCCAGCAACGCCCCCATCAAGGTTCCGTTGGAATAGATGCGTTCGTTGCTGAGTTCCGCATAGACGATACCGCCCAAATTGAGCTTGGAGATTTTGCGTTTAACCGCCGGCGTCACGTCTTTCTTCAGCACCGCGTATTGGCCTGTCCCCGAGAGCATGGCGCCCAATTCGGTGGCATCCATGTCCAGCACCGGAGCGAGCAGCCTAGCCACGGCCGCGGCTCCTGTGGCACCTACCGGTTTGCCGTCGATCTGGTGGCAGTTGTCTCCGGTCTGTTTGGTGCAGGTTGTTGGCGTGAAGGCCTGCGCCTCCTCGGGATTGCCGATGATGGTATATCGTTCCACGCTCTGCGCGAGGATCGAACCGTTCGTGTCCATGATTTTGCCGCGACTCGCCTTTAATATCACGGTGATGGTTCGGCTTTGCGCCGCGGCCTGCGCCATGCTTTTGCCGTTGACCAGCTGGACGTTGGCCAATTGGATAAGGCATGCCGTGCCCATCAGCGCCAGAATGACGCCGATAGCCATGGTTTTTGTAACCAGCTTCTTATGGAAACGCGCGTACGTGCTGCGAAAAGGATTCACTGAACGTCGTCTCCGCTTGGCTGATAGCCATTCAGATCAATCGTCAAGGCACCTTTTTGAGGTACCATGCCCATTTCCTCGGCTTTGCTTGGCAGAGAGGCTTCAAGCTCGTCAAGCTTGGTCTGATCATCTTCCACGTCTTGCGTCAAACGGGTGATGTTCGACTCGATCTGGTTCGCTTCGAAGGAATGTTGCACCATTTGGGTGCGTAGCATCAAGGATCCCACAAGGCAGACTCCAAGGAAAACGACAGCAATGACCAAATGCAGCAATGGGGTGCTTCTGGTGCGAGTCCATGTGATGAGCTGTTCGACTCCCCGCTTGACACCATTGCCTTCGGCACGTGTTCCTTTGACGACATGCAATTCAGGGCGAGTGGTGCCTGCGATTTCGTTTTGGTCCCGGCGTCCTGCGGGAGCCGCGTTTGATGCGATCGTTCTTGGTGCGGACACGTTCAGCCCCTCCTTCCTTGTCGTTTCATGCTTGCGTAGTCATTGCCTTGGTCGAATCGTTTTCGCCAGCGTTCGGGAATTGGTCTGGTCAGTTCCACTGCACGCAATCGTACGGAAGCCGACCTCGGATTCATGGCGATTTCCTCGTCGCCGGCTTTGATGGCGCCTCGCGTAAGTTCCTTGAAGAACGGCATCATATCCGGCGGAATCACCGGCATGTCCGCAGGCACGTCAGTTTTCAGACCTTGATTCATGAATGTTTTGACGGTTTTGTCTTCCAGCGAATGGTATGACTCCACCACCAAACGCCCTCCCACCGCGAGATGGTTGGCGATCTGGGGCAATGTCCCCGCCAATTTGTCGAGCTCACCGTTGACTTCGATACGCAGCGCTTGGAACACTCGTTTGGCAGGATTGCCTGCAGGACGGTGCGCCTGAGGCACAACCTCATCCACAAGACGGTTAAGCTGCCCTGATGTGGTCAACGGCTCGATCTCACGCCTACGCACGATTGCACGGGCAATCTGCTTGGAGAAGCGTTCCTCACCATACGTACGGAAAATGCGCGCCAGATCGGCAACCGAATAATCGGCAAGCACCTGCTCAGCAGTCAATGGCTGGGTCACGTCCATACGCATGTCCAAAGGCGCATCGTGGGAATATGAAAATCCCCGCTCCGTCTCATCGATCTGCAGACTTGACAATCCCAAATCCATGAACACGGCGTTCACTTGATCGATTCCTCGATCATCAAGCACTTGCGCGAAATCGTCGAATGCGGCATGCACAGGTATGAAGCGATCGGCAAGTCCTTCCATCTGCATTCGCTGCGTGGCAAGCGCAAGGGCCTCAGTGTCTCGGTCGATGCCAATCAGGCGAGCATGCGGGCTCGCTTTAAGGAATGCCGTGGAATGCCCGGCCAAGCCAAGCGTGCAATCCACGGCGATCGACCCCGGATTCGCCAATGCAGGCGCCACCAGATCCACGCAGTCACGCAGCAACACTGGCTGATGAATCGTTGTCACATCTATCATCAGAATTCCACCGCCGGTAATACGTCATCGGCAATATCGGAATATCCCTGCTCCTTTTCGGCGAGATAATCCTCCCATGCCTGCTTATTCCAAATCTCCGCTCGGGTTCCCACACCAATCACCACAATGTCGCTTTCCAAATTCGCGTAATCGCGCAACATCTGCGGCACGAGCACACGTCCTTGCTTGTCCGGCTCCTGGTCAACGGCACCGGAAAGAAATACGCGCAAATAGTCGCGCGCGGCCTTGTTGCCCATGGATGTGCGCTGAATCTGCAACGCGATCCGGCGAAATTCCGATTGGGGCAGCAGGTAAACGCAACGTTCCTGACCTCTGGCCATCACCATGCCCGATCCCAATTGACTGCGAAATTTCGCAGGCAGTGCCATGCGTCCTTTGGCGTCGATTTTTGGAGTGTATGTTCCCAGCAGCAATGGCGGCAATCCCGCCATCATGCTGCCCGCCTGCATTGCATCGTCCTCGGAGAATGGCGTGGTTTCAACGCTTTGAACCATCACCACACCTCCTTATTCAACACACAGAAACACCTCAGGCCCAAGACTCTTTCCCCACTCTACCCCACGGATCACCATAAATCCCCACATAAATGGAAAAACAGCAAATAAAAGTACGTTTCTCCCCACAATGAACAAACTCCATCGGAATTCATTCGTCATCCTGTCCTAGAGACATCACTTTTCGCTTGGCAATAACGTTTTCGTAGAAGCCTCGGGGTACATTGGAGTGCCTAAGTTTTGTGAGGAAGGGATTGCAGATGTCGAGTTATTCCGCCCAGTTGCGCGAAGAGCAACAGGCCGTCAGCCGTGCGTATGGTCGCTTGGACGACCTACGGGCTCAAGCTCGTGCCCGTCTCGACACCGTGCGCGCAGCTGGCTCGCACGGTTCACCCACGCAACGCACCGAACGCGACTCCTTCGCCACCATGTACGAGGACCGTCTCACCCAGTTGCGTGCGGTCGAAGACCGTCTGGTGTTCGGCAGGCTCGATGATGTTCACGGCGCGCACCGGTACATCGGTCGTATCGGATTGTCCGACGAGCACCATGAGCCGATCCTCACCGATTGGCGAGCCGACGCGGCACGTCCATTCTATGAGGCGACGCCTTCGCATCATGGCGATATCGTGATGCGCCGCCATATCACGCTAAGTTTCCGTGAAGTGGTCGGCGTCGAAGATGAGGTACTCGATGTGCATTCCGACCAAGTGGGTCAAGCGTCCTCGGACGGCACGTTAACTGGTGAAGGCGCGCTGCTTGCATCATTGAACGCCAAACGCACTGGCAAGATGACCGACATCGTGGCCACCATCCAAGCCGAACAGGACCGTATTATCCGTGCGGACCTCAATCAGGCCGTGGTGGTGCAGGGCGGTCCGGGTACCGGCAAAACCGCCGTCGCCCTGCATCGTGCGGCATATCTGCTCTACACACATCGAAGAATGCTCGAACGTTCCGGTGTGCTGGTAGTCGGCCCTAGCTCCACGTTCCTGCACTACATCGACCAGGTGCTGCCCTCCCTTGGTGAGACCGGAGTGGTCAGCCGTACCATCGCCGATCTCATTCCCGGCGTAATCGCGACAGCGCATGATGATCCGTTCGCGGCAAAACTCAAGGGCGACCGACGCATGGCCAAGACCATCGCCAACGCCGTCGCAGCAAGGGAACGTGTTCCTTCGCAGTTGCCGTCGATTCGCATCAACGGATTCACTGTGCCCATCGTGCGCACGGATATCGAGCAGGCCATCACCGATGCCAAGCGCACGCGACAGCAGCACAACAAGGCACGCGAAACCTTCGTGCACAGCATGCTGATCGCCATGCGCAACCGTTATGTGGACAAACTTGATTATGAGCCGGAACAGGCCGAATTGACGGATGTGATGCAGCAGCTGCGCATGAACGATGCACTGCGTAAGACGTTGAATCTCGCCTGGCTGCCGATGACCGGCGAATGGCTGGTCGACCAATTGTTCTGCAAGCCGCAGCAACTTCGCCGTTTCGCACCTTGGCTTGAGGAACGAGACATCGAAGCGCTGACTCGTCCGAAGGGATCGCCGTTCACAGTCGGCGACGTTCCCTTGCTAGATGAGGCCATGGAGCTACTTGGTCCCGACCCGAAGGCGATCGCCCGTCAAAAGGAGTTGGACGCCAAACGCGCCGAAGAAGAGCAATTCGCGCAAGACACGTTGGCGCAGGCTGGCATCGGTTCCGGCATCGTCACCTCGCAAATGCTGGTGGATAACATCAACGGTATGGACGCTGAACTCACCGCGCAGCGCGCCGCCTCGGACCGCGAATGGACGTATGGCCATATCGTCGTCGATGAGGCTCAGGAACTCACCGCCATGGATTGGCGTATGCTCATCCGCCGTTGCCCATCGCGTTCGTTCACCATTGTGGGCGACGTAGCGCAAACGTCCGCGTTGGGCGGCACCCGTTCGTGGCGACGCATGATGGATCCCCTGTTCGGACCTCGCAATTGGCAGCTCAACGAATTGACGATCAACTACCGTAATCCAAAGGAAGTATCGCAGCTCGCCTGCGATTTCGCGGCCGCCGAAGGTTTGTACATCTCCACCGTCAATGCGGTTCGCGGTGTGCCTGATTCGGTCAAGCGTTTCACCTTGGCTGATGAAAGTCTGATTTTCGACGCCGTGGCGCAGCAGACCGTCGATCTGGTTCGTTCGTACATATCCGCCGACGGCACTGGACGTGTGGCCATCATTGCGCCTGATGATATGGTCAAGCCACTGCGTAGGCGCGTGTACGAACAGTTGCGTGAAACATTGCCGGCAAAGGAATTCGACCGTCTTGATGCGCAAAGTTCCTGGGATGAGCAGGTGACCGTCTGCTCCACCCAAATGGTGAAGGGACTGGAGTATGACGCAGTGATGGTGGTACAGCCGGGAATCATCGAGGAGAACGCTCCTTCGCGCATTGTGGCAGCCGCCGATCTGTACGTTGCCATGACCAGGCCGACGCAACGTCTGCTTATAGTCCGGACAAATGCTGACGAAAAACTGCTCAAGCTATAAGGTAGGAATCATGCCTAAAGCATTGTTACTTGAAAACATTCATCCCGACGCGGCGCAGTCGCTGCGTGACCACGGCTTCGAAGTCGAGTGTCTCAAGGGCGCCCTCAACGAAGACGAACTCATCGACGCTCTGGAAGGCGTTGACCTTCTGGGTATCCGGTCCAAAACCAGCGTGACCCGCAAGGTCATCGATGCCCGTCCGACGCTCACCGCGGTCGGATGCTTCTGCATAGGTACCAATCAGGTTGATCTTGACTATGCGGGCAAGCATGGCATCGCCGTGTTCAATGCCCCATATTCGAACACCCGTTCCGTGGTGGAACTGGTCATCGGCGATATCATCTGCCTAATGCGCCGCATTCCCGCGCACACCCATCACATGAAGCATGGCATGTGGGATAAATCCGCTTCCGGATCCCACGAGGTGCGAGGCAAGACGCTCGGCATCATCGGCTACGGTAATATCGGTTCCCAGCTTTCCGTCATCGCCGAGGCGCTTGGCATGCGTGTGGTGTTCTACGACATCGAAGAGAAGCTTGCCATGGGCAATGCTCACCGTTGCTCCACGCTGAACGAGCTGCTTGAGCAGTCCGATGTAGTCACTTTGCATGTCGATGGCCGCAAGTCCAATACCGGTTTCTTCGGTGAGGATCAGTTCGCCCATATGAAGCAGGATTCGATTTTCATCAATCTGTCCCGCGGTTTCGTAGCAGATTTGGACGCGTTGAAGAAGCATTTGGATTCCGGTCATATTTCGGGCGCCGCGGTGGATGTGTTCCCGGTCGAGCCGAAGAAAAGCGGCGATGAATTCTTGACGAACCTTGCGGATGAAGACAATATGATTCTGACCCCGCATATTGGCGGTTCCACGCTTGAAGCGCAGAAATCCATCGGCCAGTTCGTTTCACAGCGTCTTGAGGATTATTGGTTCAAGGGTTCCACGATGTTGTCGGTTAATCTTCCGCAGATTACCTTGTCCGATATCCGTTCGAACTTCCGCATCGCGCATCTTCATGCGAATCTACCTGGCGTCCTCGCCAAGGTGAACCACGTGCTTGGGGAAGAGAACATCAATATCGCAGCCCAGGCGCTTGGTACCGAAGGCGAAATCGGCTATGTGGTCACTGATGTGGCGCAGCGCCCGAGCCAGAAAGCTTTGGATGAGCTTGCAGCCATTGAAGGCACGATCCGCATGCGTGTAATCAGCTGACGGTCTGCAATACGGCATACGTCAATACTGCAATTATGCATTGTGGGGGTTCCAACCTAAGCGGCTGGAACCCCCACAATGCATACATCTTCATGTCATTGCCGTAATCGCTCAACTTTTGCGTCACCTAGTCCATCCTTGACAAGACAACGCATTGTCGCACGTTTTAATAGCGACTGCCCAAACTACTTCAGCGCGTCAGCTTTCAGCTCATTGATCGCATTCTGAAAATCCCCAAGATTCTCAAAGTTCTGATACACACTGGCGAAACGCATATAGGCGACCTCGTCGAGATCACGCAACGGTTTCAGAATGGCTTTGCCGACCTCGTCGGACTTGACTTGGGCAAGCCCCCGAGCACGAAGGTCCTCTTCAACCTGCTGACCGAGCGCCTTCAAATCGTCTTCTTTGATTGGGCGACCCTGACATGCTTTTCGAACACCGGAAATCACCTTGTTCCTATCGAACTGTTCGACGTTGCCGGAGCGCTTCACCACCAACAGCATGGTGGTCTCCAGCGTGGTAAAACGCTTGGAACATTTCGGACACTCTCGCCTACGGCGAATGGAGTGGCCGTCATCGCTGATGCGGGTATCGACCACCTTTGTATCTGGATTCTGACAAAACGGGCAATGCATGGTGTTAAGAATAGCCTGAGCCATTGAACTAGGCCAACCCCACGTGAGTCACACCTTGTCAGGAACGATAAGCCTTTGCCCGGCCCTTAACGAAACAGAGTCCAGATCATTCAAGCGCACCAGCTCATCCACCGTACACGAATCATCGCAGCACTACTTCTCGAACAGCCACCCCATCGAACACATGTTCTAGGTATGGCACATGTGTTCGACAAATGCAAACACACCTCGAACAGATGTTTGATTTTCTCGTCGTTTCGCGTTATGCTTACCTGAGACCTGAAAGGAGCCCACCGTGAGCACCGTCCCATTCACACCCAAAAAGGATGCCGAACGTCCGGATGAAAGCACGCTGACCGATCGTCAGCGCAAGGTGCTCGGTGCCATCAAAAAGCATCTTGCCGAACAAGGCTTCGCCCCTTCATTCCGTGAAATCGGCGAAGCCGCAGGGCTGAAAAGTCCGTCATCCGTCAAACACCAGCTGCAGGTGCTTGACGAAAGGGGTTTTGTTCGCATGAATGCGAACAAGGGCAGGGCTATTGAAGTCGTAAGCTTTGACGATGCATCCTCGTCGAGCAGGGTGACACAGGTCATTCCATTCCCAGGCCAATCCGATTCCAGCGGTTCCATCATGGCCTCACGAGATGTTCCTTTGGTGGGGCGCATCGCCGCGGGAGTGCCCATCACCGCTGAACAGCATGTGGATGATGTGATGCGACTGCCCGAACGACTCACCGGTACCGGAAATCTGTTCATGCTTGAGGTGCACGGCGATTCCATGATCGACGCAGCCATTTGCGACGGCGATTTTGTGGTGGTACGCGAGCAGAACACCGCAGAGAATGGGGATATTGTGGCGGCACTGCTCGACGATGAGGCCACGGTGAAGACGTTCCGCAAGGATCATGGTCACATCTGGCTCATTCCGCACAATCCCGCCTACTCCCCCATTGATGGCACGCATGCTGAGATCATGGGCAAGGTGGTTACCGTACTCCGCAAGATCTAAGGCATAGGAATCGTCTCGTCGTTTACGGAACCGCGCTCTTGGATGTGAAGTCAAATGTTTATTTTCACGTCCAAGAGCGCGGTTTTTCATAACACAGCAGGGTTCCCGTTGGTCAGGAATGCATTTCGGGTTTGCTCGCCGAACTATATCCCTCCGGTTCGAGCTGGAAGGTAGTGTGCGGAACCGATACGGGGAAATGTTCACGCAGGCAGTCCTGTAGTTGGGCGAGTATTTCCGCGGCCCCCTTCATGGTGAGGTCTCGTTCGACCACGACATGCGCCATGAGGATCGGCATGCCGGTGGATACTGTGCTGGCGTGAAGGTCGTGCACGGCAATAACATGTGGCACTTGCTCCAAATGGGCCCGTACTTCGTCAAGGTCAAGTCCCTTGGGTGTTTCTTCCAAGAGCACGCGGACCGCGTTGCGCAGGAGCTTGATGGCGCGTGGAATCATCATGAGCGCGATGACGCCGCCGGCAACCGCGTCAAAGCCGGCCCAGCCGGTGCAGATGAGCACGATTGCCGATACGATTACGGCTACGGATCCCAAGGCATCGTTCATGACTTCGAGGAACGCCGCTTTCATGTTCATGTTGTCTTCGCTTTGCGATGCGAGGATGAAGATTGATCCGACGTTGGCGGCGAGGCCGAGTATGCCCATGAAGAGCAACAGCCGCACGTCGCTTATTTCGTCAGCAGACCCTCCGAAGAGTCTCATGCCTGCTTCCACGAGTGCATAGATGCCGACGATGAGGAGTATGAGGGCTCCGACTGCCGCAGTGAGCACTTCGAGCCGCGCCCATCCCCAAGTGCGTTTGTTGCTGGGTTTGCGTTGCATCAGTATTGCGGTGACGGTTGATGCGATGAGCACGGACATGTCGGTGAGCATATGGCCTGCATCTACGAGCAGTGCCAATGATCCGGTGATGATTGCGCTGACGACTTCCGCTATGAATACCGTCGAGGTGAGCCCCAGTGACATCATGAGTCGTTTTTGATGTTCCGCTCCCGTGTTTGCCGTTGTTTCATACGTGTGGTCGTGTGCCATGCATGTAATCCTTCAACCTAATTGATTGAGGAACTTATTGAAATTGTTTCTCAATACCATTTTCATTGCTTGTAAAACGCAAGAAACCCCAGCCAAAGGCTGGGGTTTCCGTTATTTCTGCTTGCAGTCTAACGACTCATCATCCGTCTGTCAATACCCAAATCAAACAAAAACACGACAACGTGTGCGGCAGCAAGGTACACAAGACGAAGGCGCACAAAAGTACGTCGCATTCCGTGTAACGCAGCTGACACTCCGCTACCGCGTTTTTTATCAGAAGCCGAATTGGGCGGCGGTTTCCTTCAGCGTCTCTGCAGAGCGCTTAAGAGCCGCGAGCTCGCGGTCGGACACCGGGGTGTTGATGGCGGTGTTGACGCCGGAGCGGTTGAGGAGGGTCGGCACGGACATGCAGATGTCGGAGATGCCGTGGAAGTCGTGGAGCATGGAGCTCACCGGCAGGATGCGGTTGGAGTCGCGCATGACGGCTTCGATGATGTCGACGCCGGACATGCCGATGGCGTAGTTGGTTGCGCCCTTGCCGTTGATGATCTTGTAGGCGGCGTTCTTGACGTCCTGGTGGATCTGCTCACGGACTTCGGCGTCGAGCGGAGCGTGGCCCGGCAGCGGAGTCCAGTCGCACATCGGAACACCACCGATGGTGGCGGAAGCCCACAGCGGCACTTCGGAGTCGCCGTGTTCGCCGGCGATGTAGGCGTGCACATTCTTGACGTTGACGCCGGTCTGCTGGGCGATCAGGAAGCGCAAACGTGCGGAATCAAGGTTGGTGCCGGAGCCGAAGACCTGGTTTGCCGGCAGGCCGGAGATCTTCTGGGCAACATGGGTTGCGATGTCGACCGGGTTGGTGATGAGCATGTAGATGGCGTTCGGAGCAACCTTCACAAGACCCGGAATGATGGCCTTGAGGATATTGATGGTGGCACCAACCAGTTCGAGACGAGACTGGCCCGGCTTCTGACGCGGACCTGCGGTGATGACGATCATGTCGGCGTCGCGGCAGATTTCCGGATCGTCGGAGCCTGCGATGGACACGGTCGGATAGAAGCTGGAGCCGTGCTGCATGTCGAGCACTTCGGCTTCGACACGTTCCTTGGCGATGTCTTCGAGCACGATCTCACGTGCGACGCCACGCTGAGCGGCAGCGAAAGCGAGAGTGGAGCCGACTGCACCGGCACCGATGATAGCGAGCTTTGTGGGCTTGATTGGTGAATCCACCATATGCTTACCTCTCTTACAAGAAAAGAATGTCCCGCTGGTAGCAGGTTTCCTCTTAGGTTTTCATCTTTACTCTATCCACACAGCATGACGTTTTGACGCGTTGTAGCACGACTTGCAAGTACTGAAAAAGTGATTTGCCTCACAAAGTATGTGAACGCTCACAAACGCTGTGCCCGTTGCGTTGCACTGTTTTGCAAGGTTTTCAGCCGATTGACTGTTCCACGATTTGCGCAGCCAAATGATCGTCCACTTCCGCTTCGAGCATCATGCCGTCGTCACGGTATTCGACGTTGATCACCTTGCCGTATTCACGCACGCGCGACACCAGCGAACCGGCAGTGTATGGCAGCAACGCCTCGACATGCACGTTCGGCGCCGGCAGCATGGATTCCACCTGCATACGCAGCTCGTCGACGCCGTCGCCGGAAAACGCCGACACGATGTACGCTTCCGGCATTAACGCCTCGATACGCTCGCGTGTGGCCTCATCCATACGGTCGGCCTTGTTGAACACGATGATCGTGGGAATGGTTTCGACGCCGTCGATGTCGGCAAGCACATCGTCGACCGCGTCGATTTGCGAGAACGGATCCGGATGCGAGCCGTCCACCACATGCACGATCAGATCGGCTTCAGCGACCTCCTCCAGTGTGGATTTGAACGCTTCAATCAGCTGCGTGGGCAAACGGCGTACGAATCCGACAGTATCGACGTACGCATATCGGCGTCCGTCTTTGGCCCGCGCCCTGCGCACCGCGGTGTCCAAGGTGGCGAACAGCGCGTTTTCCACCAGTTCCGCGGAACCGGTCAGCCGATTCGTCAACGACGATTTTCCTGCGTTCGTATATCCGACCACGGCAACGGTGGGCAATCCGAAACGGCGACGAGCGCCACGTTTGACGTCACGCGCGGGAGCCATCTGTTCGATCTGTTTGCGGAGTTTGGCGATTCGGCTGCGAATTACGCGGCGGTCCATTTCGATTTTCGTTTCGCCAGGTCCTCGCGAGCCGATGCCCGCATCCCCCGCGGCTCGTCCGCCTGCCTGGCGTGACAGTGATCCGCCCCAGCCTCGCAGTCGCGGCAGCATGTATTCAAGCTGCGCCAGTTCCACTTGGGCTTTGCCCTCGCGTGAGGTCGCATGTTGAGCGAAAATGTCGAGGATCACGGCAGTGCGGTCCACGACCTTCACTTTGGTGGCGTCTTCCAAGGCGCGGCGTTGGCTTGGCGGTAGGTCATCGTCCACAACGATGGTGTCGGCTTCCTCTTGCGCCACGATTCCGGCGAGTTCGCGGGCTTTGCCGGAGCCAACGTATGTGGCTGCGTCTGGTTTGATACGATGCTGCAGCAGGCCGTCGCACACTACGGCACCGGCGGTTTCGGCGAGCGCAGCAAGTTCTCGCAATGATTCTTCAGCCTGTGCCTGCGTGGTTTCACGACTGGACCACACGCCGACGAGCACGACGCGTTCGAGGCGGACTTTTCGGTATTCGACTTCGGTAACGTCTTGCATTTCGCCGAGTCCGGACACATGCTTCAACGCATTGCGGGATTCGCGTTCCTGCCATTGTTCGTCATGGGATTCGTTGAAATGGTTCTCGCCGTTGGTATCAAGCAGCACTTCGGACTGGTCGGCGAGCACGCCTGACACATCATTGGCACTCATGCTATGCTCGATGTCGTTTTCTTGGCTCAATGGCACCTCTCACGGTTAAACTATGGTGTCTTTATTATCATCATTCTCTAGAGACATGGGTATCGGGCATTCGCCACGTGGACGAGCGCGGCTTGCGTGGTGCCGTAGGCGAGCGTTTGCAAGGAGTGGGTATGGCACAGGCCGAACAGTATTTCACGGCTGATCCGCAGTCGAAGGATGTACGTAAGAGGCTGCATGTTGTGTTGCGCGGCAATGAGGCCGATGTTGAGGTTTCCAATGGCGTGTTTTCCGGCAATCGCGTGGATTTGGGAACGTCCGTGCTGCTTCGTCAGGCTCCGGAGCCTCCTGAGGAGGGTACGTTCCTTGATTTGGGTTGCGGTTGGGGTCCGATTGCGTTGACACTTGGTTTTGCTTCGCCGAAGGCTGATATTTGGGCGTTGGACGTGAATGAACGCGCGTTGGGTCTGACTCGTCGCAATGCCGAGCTCAATGGTGTGAGGAACGTTCGTGCGGTCACCGCCGATGAGATCCCTTCTGATGTGACGTTTGATCTGATTTGGTCGAATCCGCCGATTCGTGTTGGCAAGGATGTGCTGCATGAGCTGTTGATGACATGGCTGCCACGTTTGAATGCGGGTGGCGCCGCCTATTTGGTGGTGCAGAAGAATCTGGGGTCGGATTCGTTGATTCCGTGGCTTGCCACGCAGCTTGGCAATGGTTATGAGGTAAGTAAGTACGCGAGTTCGAAGGGCTTCCGCGTTATCGAGGTTATGAAGGCATGAAATTCGAATATCCTTCCCAACTGCCAGTTTCCGCTGCACGTAGTGATATTGCCGAGGCGGTGAAGTCGAGCCAAGTGGTGATTGTGTCTGGTCAGACGGGTTCCGGTAAGACCACGCAGCTGCCGAAGATTCTGTTGGAATTGGGCCGTGGATCGCATGGCAGGCAGATTGTGCACACGCAGCCGCGTAGGTTGGCCGCTCGTACCGTGGCCGAACGTATCGCCTCGGAGATGGGCGTGCGTTTGGGCGACGAGGTCGGCTATCAGGTGCGTTTCACCGATGAGAGCTCACCGAAGACCCGTCTTCGCGTGGTGACCGACGGTATTCTGTTGGCGCAGATTCAACGCGATCCGAAACTGATGCAATACGATACGATCGTTATCGACGAAGCGCACGAACGTAGTCTCAATATTGACTTTCTGCTCGGTTATTTGACTGCGCTATTGCCGAAACGCCGTGACCTGAAATTGGTGATCACGTCGGCGACGATCGATTCGGTGAAGTTTCAGGAGCATTTCGAACATGCTTTGCATACGAAAGTGCCGGTTATCGAGGTTTCGGGGCGAACCTACCCCGTGCAGGTCGTGTATGAGCCGCTGGGCACTGCTCCGGCGTTGATGCGTTCCGTACCCGGTTTTGAAACGGGCGCGATGCCGGGCGATGCCGACTATGAGGCGTTGTCGTCCGCTCCCGACGTGAAGGATTCCCGCGAGCCGAACGTTGACATGCCGACGGCTGTGGCGCGTGCCTGTGCCGAGTTGGTGATTCATTCGAGTCATGACCGTGGCCCGCGTGATATTCTCGTGTTCGCTTCGGGCGAGCGCGACATTCATGATTTTGAGAATGCGCTGCGCCATCATTATGGTCCGCGTGCCATTGATATGCGTCGTCCTGATGCGATTGAGATCGTGCCGTTGTTCGCGCGGTTGTCCGCTAAGGAGCAGCATCGCGTGTTTGAGCCGCATGATCATCAGCGTATTGTGATCGCTACGAATGTGGCCGAAACGTCGTTGACGGTGCCGGGCATTCGTTATGTGGTCGACCCTGGCACCGCTCGTATTTCACGTTATTCGAAGAGCGCGAAGGTGCAACGGCTTCCGATTGAACCGATCAGTCAGGCGAGCGCGAACCAACGTTCGGGTCGTTGCGGACGTATTGCCGATGGTATTGCGATTCGCTTGTATTCTCATGAGGATTTCGAGACGCGCCCGGAATTCACAGAGCCTGAGATTCTGCGCACGTCGTTGGGCGCGGTCGTGTTGCATATGCTGTCGGTGGGTGTGGCTCGTACCGCGCAGGATGTTACGGATTTCGGCTTTATCGATCCGCCTGATATGAAGGCGGTGTCTGATGGTTTCAATGAGTTGACCGAGTTGAAGGCTGTGGCGCGCAAGCATGGCGAGGTTGTGCTGACGCATACGGGTCGCATGCTTGCACGCATTCCAATCGACGTGCGTTTGGGCCGTATGATTATCGAGGCTGCGAAATCGACTATGCCGAACACGTTGGCCGCGGTGCTGGTGGTGGTCGCGTTCTTGAGTTTGCAGGATCCTCGCGAACGTCCGGATGAGAATCGTGAGGAGGCCGACCGCATTCATAACCGGTATGCTGATCCGTCCAGTGATTTTCTGACCTCGTTGAACTTATGGGATCGCGTGTTCCAAGCCGATGGCGAGCCGAGTAATTCCGCGCTTCGTAGGATTTGCAAGACTGAGTATTTGAGTTGGCTGCGTATCCGTCAGTGGAAGGATCTGGTCACGCAGTTGCGTGAGATGTGCAAGGAATTCAAGTTCAAGGTTGGCGATCCGATTCCGGCTTCGCGTCCTCCGCTTGAGATTCGTCAGCTTCCGTTGAATCAGCAGGCCGCGCATTCGTTGTGTTGTTCATGGGATGCGCAGGGTATTCATACGTCGATGCTTTCGGGCTTGTTGTCGATGATGGGCATGCAGATCGTGCGTGAGCCGAAGGCATCTGATTTCGCTGGTTTGAAGGGCGCTGCCCGTGCGCGTGCCATGAAGCGTGCTCAGAAGATAGCGAAGAATGATTATCAGGGTGCGCGTGGCACGCATTTCGCATTGTTCCCGGCTTCCGCGGTTGCCAAGTCGACACCGCAATGGGTGATGAGCACGGAGTTGGTGGAAACGAGCCGCTTGTGGGCGCGATATTCCGCCCAGATCGATCCTTCTTGGGCTGAACCGTTGGCGGGTTCGTTGACGCGAACCACGTATGCGGATCCGCATTGGTCTGGTTCGCGTGGCTCCGCGGTGGCGAGCGCGAAGGTGCTGTTGTATGGTTTGCCGATCGTGCAGGATCGTACGGTGCAGTGGGGTCGTATCAATCCGCTGGAGGCCCGTGATTTTCTGATTCGTCAGGGTTTGGTCGAGGGTGATATTCAGCAGCGGTTCTCGTATGACGATTTCATTGCGAAGAATCGCGATGTGTTGGAGGATGCCGCCGACGATGCGAGTCGTACACGTCAGATGGCGCAGACGGTCAGTGATGAGGATCTGTTCGATTTTTATAATTCGGTGATTCCCAATACTGTCACGTCGGTTGCGGATCTTGCGAAATGGTGGAAGTCGACGCGTGATGAGCAGCCGGATTTGTTGGATTTTGATCCGGAGAAGGTGGAGCGTCTTGCTGATGCCGAGTCGGTGTCGTTGGCTGATTATCCGGATCATTGGCATACGTTGGGTACGGACGGCTCCCCTATCGATTTGCGGTTGAGTTATGTGTATAATCCGCATGATCCAAACGATGGCGTGACCGTGCATGTACCGTTGAAGGTGTTGTCTCGTTTGACACCGGAACAGTTCACGTGGAATGTTCCCGGATTGTTGGATGAGTTGATTGTCGGCATGATCAAATCGTTGCCGAAGACGTTGCGTGTGCAGTTTGTTCCCGCTCCTGATACGGCTCGTAAGATTCGTGCGTGGATTGATGAGAGGTATCCGGATCTGCCTGGTTCCGGTAGCCAGCAGAAGCCGAATCTTGCTCCTGCCAATGCGGATGGTGTGGCCGCGTGGCCGGATTTGCCTCATGTGTTCACGCAGGCAGCCATCAGCATTGTTGGCGCGCAAATACACCCTGAAGTGTTGAATGGTGAATTGTGGAGCAGACTCACGCCGTATTTGCGCGTGACGTTCTCGGTGGAGCAACAGTTGCCTCCGAGTCGCAAGAGTCAGCATGGCAGGCGTCATGCGCGGGGCCCCGTCAAGGTGCTTGGCACGGGCAAATCGTTGGTGGAATTGCAGCGCAAGTTTGCGGAGCAGGCCGAGGCTTCCGCACGGCAGATGGTGAAGAAGCAGGCGGAAAACGCTGGGAATCAGGGCAAGCTTGTGGAGCAGGCCAATCTGCTGCACAAGGCTGGTGCCACTACTGAAGCTCGTTCCACCATGCTGTGGCGCGGTGCGCTTGATGTTTTGCGTATGCCGAGCGAGCGTGTTTCATCGCGTTGGTTGGGTGCGGAGGCGTTGATGTTGGCGTCCGCACCATATCAGTCCACGAAGGATCTTACTGAGGATCTGCAGTTGGCTGCGGTAAAGCGTTTGCTGCCGAATGTTGACGAATTGCCGGATGATGAGGCGTTGGCGAATGCGGTGCTTGATGTGCGTGAAGTGTTCGAAGATACCGTATATGCGGTTGCGCATGATGTGATCGTTATTTTGAAGCGGTATGCGGAGGTTGATAAAGCCGTGTCAGGCAAGGCTGATCTGCCGATGTTGAGTGTTTTGCAGTCGATTCGTGAGCATATCGCCACGCTGGTGTATCCGGGATTCATTGGTAAGACTCCCCCAGATGCGTTGGCGTCGATTGAACGGTATTTGCATGCTGACGTGCTTCGTTTAAATAAGGCGAAAAACGACAAGAATCGTGATGTACGTTGGGCTTGGGAGGCTGATGAGGCCAAGCAGTTGGCTGACAAGGCCATGGCGAAGGCCGAACGTGAGCCTGCAGGTCCGCGTCATGAGGCGTTGATGAAGCAGGCGGCCACCGCACGTTGGATGCTTGAGGAATTCTACGTATCACTGTGGGCGCAGGAACTCGGCACGCCGAAGCCGATCAGCCTGCAGCGCATCAAGAAAGCGTTGGGCTAACGCATATCATCTTTCGCATTCCATTGCCGTCGATACTTGCAGTTTTCCAGTATCGACGGCAATGGAACCTAACGAAATCATCCTCAACCGAACCATGGTTAGCGATGGCTAGCGTTGCTTGAAGAAACGGAACAACTGCGTTTCACGTATCGTCATACCGACGAGCATGCTTGATACCATCACTCCAGCGAATATCGCACATGGCGTGCGCATCGCACCCAACCATACGGTCATCGCCACATCGGCGCTGCTCATGCGAACGCAATACGCGCCCAACAGAGCGGCTGAAGAGGCACACGTCAAACCGCTCCAAATCATCGTTTCCGCAGTGATTTCCAGCAATTGAGCACCTTTGGACTGTCCTGAATGCAATGCGCCAGCATATTCCAATCTACGACGACGTACGCTGAACGCGCCAAACACCACGTCAAGCACGCCCAGCTGAATACGACGATCGAAAAACAGGCGGAATTGCGGCAGAAAACCAATCTTCACAATATGGCTGTTGCGCGGCAGCACCATCACCATGAGCACAATAAGTGCCATCGTAAGCACGTTCACCAAATGGAACGTCCAACGCCAGCCGAACGTGTTCGCAACCCACGTGCCAACCGGCACACCCACCACGGATGCGATGGAGAAGCCGGAAAACACCCATGCGATGAACTTCGTGCGGTACCGTTCAGCTGTCACATCAGGCGCGTACGTCATGGCGATGGCCACCAGCGTGCCAGATACCAACGCGATGAGGATTCGCGCCACCACGAGCACGCCATAATTCGGTGCGAACGCGCACAACACATTGCCAGTAAGAAACACCCCAACCAGCGTCAGATGCGTGGCAAAACGCGATACAATGACGCGCGATGACACGCAAGACAACCACCACAGCAAAAAACAACCGCAAACCCAAGAAAAACAACCAGCCAAGCCTCACCAAACTCCGTAACGCCTGGAAAAAAGCAAACACCCCAAAACGCATCCTCATGGTCGGCGAAACACTGATAGCCAGTATCGTCGCGCTCGCGTTGATCGTTGGATTGGTGCGATTCGTCGGCTGGCGTGTGCAAGTAGACGAAGCGGTCGCATCGCAGGAACAATTGCAGACGAAATACGATTTCAATCCGGGCAACATCATTTCAGATGGTTTGTTCTTCAACGGGAACGCGTTGAGCGAGCAGCAGGTGAACGCCATCATCGAAAAACAGGGTGCCGCATGCAGCGGCGAGAAATGCTTGAAATCCATGACGTTTAGCACCGAATCGCAACCTGCCAACGAATACTGCGAAGCATATGAGGGAGGGCCGAACGAAAGCGCCGCGGCGATCATCTACAAATCGGGAAAGGCGTGCGACATCAGTCAAAAAGTGTTGCTCACCGTGCTGCAAAAGGAGCAGCATCTGCTTACCGCCACCGATCCAAGCGATTTCCAATTCAAGTCGGCCATGGGATTAAGCTGCCCAGACGACGCGAACTGTGACCCGGAATATGCAGGTTTCTTCAAACAGGTGTATGGCGCGGCGAAACGTTACCAGTATTACGTGCAGCATGAGGATCGCTACGGATACCATGCGGGCACGCTCAACTATATTCAATACAATCCGGACGCCAGCTGCGGCGGCAGCAACGTGTACATCGAAAACAAGGCGACCGCACTGCTGTACATTTACACGCCTTATCAGCCGAATACAGCCGCATTGAATGCAGGAGTCGGCGAAGGCGACGCCTGTTCGACCTACGGCAATCGTAATTTCGCGATCATCTACAATTCAATGTTCGGTTCCCCACGCGGCTGATCAGCAATTGTAAATACAAGTTTTCAGGCATATAAAAACCCG
>ENA-ORTM01000797-ORTM01000797.1-human-gut-metagenome-genome-assembly--contig:-NODE-797-length-36760-cov-171.928429_pt1 | contig 36760 bp, 19 predicted proteins | sample MGYA00241909_ERZ509182 | MGnify/ENA primary metagenome ERZ509182 (study PRJEB26280, sample SAMEA2338855) | human gut metagenome | biome: human gut; feature: human-associated habitat; material: faeces...
CAAACTTATATAAATCCCTCATGGCAAACGACTTTTCTACGTTTCCGGTCACAATAGCCCGATGTGCAACGCATTTTGCATCGGGCGGCATCACTGTTCCTTTGTTGTCCAGATAGTAGTTTTCGCCATTGGCGCTCATTATCCGCAGGATAGGAATGCGTTGGGTCACCTCGATGCATAGCTTGCCGCTTGGCGTCTTGTAACACTCCACTTCATCGATGAGAGGATGTTTGGAAAGTGCCTGTTCTAAGGGCTTGGCGTGGATGCGGTCTATGTTTTTACCTATGGGGCTGATGCCTTTCTTTTCCAGCATAGCGGTTACTTCTTTCTTCGTGATGAAACCGGCGTATACTGTGTCTTTGATAAGCAGCTCCACATCGTGGCATACTTGTCCGGCCGGCTTTCGGTTGAAAGCGGTAATGGCTACTACCAGATAGGTAAGGACAAGCAACAGGACGATAGAAAGTAAAATCCGTTTAATCATAGACTTGTTTACTATTTGCTTTGTTGTTCAAGCAATTGGGTTATGGAAGGCACATAGTTATCCAAATCACCGGCTCCCAGCACAATCAATACTTCGACCGACTTCTTTGAAAGCAGGTTCAGGATATCTTCCTTTGGGCAGATACACTTCTCGATGCCCGGACGCAGGTTGTCATATATAAGCCGGCTGCTGACACCGGGAATCGGTTGCTCGCGGGCAGGATAGATTTCCGTCAGAATAACCTCATCCAACAGTGAGAGGCTGTCTGCAAAGTCTTTGTAGAAGTCTCTGGTGCGGGTATAGAGGTGGGGCTGGAAGATAGCGGTTATCTTCTTATCTTTGTAAAGTTCGCGGACGGACTTCACGCTTTGTGCGATTTCGGCCGGATGATGCGCGTAGTCGCTGAGGAATACGAGCCGGCTGGTTTTTATCTTGAAGTCGAAACGGCGGTCCACTCCGCGGAAACTTGCCATTCCTTGTTTGATTTCCTCGTCGGTCACTCCGTTCAGGTGTGCGAGCGCCATGGCAGCTACGCCGTTCTCTATGTTGATGCCGATAGGTACGCCGAGCCGGATGTCATTGATGCGTGTATCCGGAGCCACGAAGTCGATGAAGATTTCGCCGTTTCCGATGCGGATATTCTCTGCATGGAAATCGCCTTCATCGCGGGAGTAGGTGTATACCCTTACACCCGGCTGCACGTCGGGTTGCAAGGCAAGGCCTTTACGGATAATCAATGCGCCTCCCGGCTGGATGAGGGTAGTGTAGTGGCGGAAACTTTCCAGATAGGCTTCGCGTGTACCATATATGTCCAGGTGGTCGGGATCGGTGGCTGTGATGACACTCATATAGGGAGAAAGCCAGTGGAATGAACGGTCGAACTCATCGGCCTCAATCACCGTATACGGGCTGGCCTGGGACAAGAGCAGGTTTGTTCCGTAATTTTTGGAGATACCGCCGAGAAAAGCCGTACAACCTATATGCGACTGGTGGAATAGGTGTGCTGCCATTGTACTCGTGGTGGTTTTGCCATGAGTGCCGGCAACGCAAAGTCCCTTGCTGCTGCGGGTAATCGTGCCTAATACTTGGGAGCGTTTCTGTATCTCAAAACCCTTCTCGTGGAAGTAGGCCAGTTCGGCATGTTCCTGAGGTATGGCGGGGGTATATACTACTAATGTCGTTTCCTTCTCCTTGCAATTCGCCGGAATGAGGTTGATGTTTTCCTCGTAATGTATTTGTGCACCTTCTGCAATCAGATGCCCGGTCAGCTCGCTTGGCGTACGGTCATATCCTGCCACAAACTTGCCTTTGGAGAGGAAATAACGTATCAGTGCGCTCATGCCGATGCCGCCGGCGCCGACGAAATAAACGGATTTTATGGTTTCTATATTCATGTACTTGTTATTTAATAAGTTTCAATACCTCTTTGGCAATGACCGTTGCCGAGTCGGGTAATGCCAGTTTGGCTATGTTGTTGCTCAAGGCTTTCAGTTTCTCGTTGTCTTTCACTGTTTCCAGCGCTACGGACAGCAGCTTCTCTTTGGCTTCCGCATCTTTTACGTAGATAGCGGCATCCTTGTCGACAAGGGCCAGTGCGTTTTTGGTTTGGTGGTCTTCTGCCACATTGGGCGACGGTACCAGAATCACCGGCTTGTGCAGCAGGCAGAATTCCGAAATGGAACCGGCGCCGGCGCGGGAGATTACCAAGTCGGCGGCAGCGTAGGCATTCGCCATGTCCTTGATGAAATCTGTCACATAAAGGTTGGAAAGGGCGCTGATGTGTGGGTGGTGCACCGCCTCACCGGTTGCTGTGGTGATTGCGTCCCTTACCTGTGCGATATATATTTTACCGGTTTGCCAGATGAACTGTATGTCGGGGTTCTTCCGGATGATGTCCAAACCTGCGGTTAAAGTCTGGTTGATGGTTCGTGCACCAAGACTGCCGCCCAGTATGAGGATTGTTTTTTTGGCGGGGTCTAAGTCGAAATAGCGTACGGCTTCTTCGCGGGAAATGGAATGGCCGAGCAGGTTCTGGCGGACAGGATTGCCGGTCATAATGATTTTCTCTGCGGGGAAGAACTTCTCCATGCCTTCGTAGGCGACGCATATCTTGCAGGCTTTCTTGGCAAGCAGCTTGTTGGTGACGCCGGCATAGGAGTTCTGCTCCTGTATCAAGGTGGGCACTCCCATCATTCCTGCCGTTTTCAGGGTAGGACCGCTGGCATAGCCGCCTACACCTACTGCCACCTGCGGGCGGAACTGTTTGATAATGCTGCGTGCTTTCCATTGGCTGCGTGCCAGCTTCACCAATACGGCAAAGTTCTTCCACAGGTGTTTGCGGTCGAAACCCGCAACGGGCAGACCGATAATCTTATAACCGGCATCGGGCACACGCTGCATTTCCATGCGTCCTTCCGCACCCACGAACAGAATTTCCGCATCGGGACACAATTCTTTGATTGCGTTGGCAATGGATACGGCCGGGAAAATATGCCCTCCTGTACCACCGCCGCTGATGATAATGCGCGGTTTGTTGTTCTTCGTTTCCATATCTGAGTGTATATCTACTTGCTACTAATAACTAATCTTATCTTATTCAAATTCAGCATCGCTGTTCAGCATTTTGGCTGTCGGTTCTGCGGCGCTTTGTGCTTCACTGTAAGTGCTTTCGTCGCCGTTATCGGTTTCTATCTGCATGGTGGGCAAGGCGTCGTGTTCACTCTGTTCTTCCAACTTGGCTGTATATCGGCTGACGCTCAGTATCATACCGATATAGGCGCAGTTAATCAAAGTGGAAGTACCTCCCTTGCTGATAAGCGGTAACGGTTGCCCCGTAACAGGAGCCAATCCCACAGCCACCATCATATTGAAGACGGCCTGCGATACCAGCAACAGGGCTATGCCGATGATGAGGAAGGCAGGGAAAGTTCGGTCGCACTTCTTGGCAATGCGTCCCACACGTATCAGCAGGCAGATGTAAAGGAATACCACTATGACTCCTCCCACCAGTCCGAGCTCTTCAATGATAATGGCAAAGATGAAGTCGGAAAATGCCTGGCTCAGGAAGTCGCGCTGTACGGAATTGCCGGGGCCTTTGCCGACAACATTACTGGTGGCAACGGCGATACGTGCATGGGCTATCTGCGCGTCTTTGTCTATATCGAACTTCGCAGCGGGAACCTCCTCGTCATTTGTGAACTTCTCGATACGGGCACGCCACGTGTCGAACCGGTGCAGGAAAGGTATGTCGCTGTTCTTCGTCATCAGGAGGAAGGTGACTGCGATGACGCCTACCGATGTCAGACCGCCGATTAATACCAATAGTTTTTTTGCGGAAACACGGCCTATGAACATCATCAGGAAAACCACTCCAAACAGCAATGCCGCTGTGGATAAGTTTTCCGGGGCGATGAGCAGGCAGATGACTCCGGTTATTATCATAATCCTTTTAAATGCCTTTGGATGGGCTCCGTCTTCGTCTTGCCCCTTGGAAAGGATGAAGGCTGTGACAATGATAACCGCCATTTTTGCAATCTCCGAAGGTTGGAACTGTATGCCCATGAATGTCATCCAGCGCGCCGCACCATTGATGCGTTCCATCATCATGACCAGCACCAACAGTATGGCAGAAGCCGGTAGCAGAAAGACGGGAAACACCTGGAACCATTTGTAGGGAATGTTGTGCATGAGAACCACAATTACAGCACCCACCATTAGGATAATGCTGTGCTGGGTGATAGGCCCCCAGTGGTCGCCACTCTTGTAAGTGAGCGTACTGGCAGCACTGAACACTTCCGTAATGGAGATGAGACAGAGGAAGAGGAAAATTATCCAGATTACTTTGTCTCCTTTGAATATGCTTTTTAATAAATCCATTTATAATTCTCTTACGTATTTCTTGAATTGATCGCCCCGGTCTTCATAACTCTTGAAGAGGTCGAACGAAGCGCAGCAAGGACTTAACAATACGGTCTCACCCTTCTTGGCCAATTGGAAAGCTGCTTCCACTGCATCTTTCATGCCTGTTTGTACGTCGGCCACAGGAAGCCCGAAGCGGTCGAAGAACTCATGCAACTTCTCGTTGTGCAGTCCCAAATAGACTAAAGCCGAACATTTGGTACGTACCAGTTCTTCTATTTCGGTATAATCGTTTCCTTTGTCTTTGCCACCGAGAATGAGGACGGTCTTGGTGGTCATGCTTTGTAAAGCATACCAGCAGGAATTGACGTTGGTTGCCTTGGAGTCGTTGATGAACTGGATGCCGCGCACTGTCGCCACCTTTTCAAGGCGGTGTTCCACCCCTTTGAAATCGGACAAGGCTTTGCGGATATCTTCTTTTTTGATACCGGCAAGGTTGGCGGAGATACCGGCAGCCAGTGAGTTATACAAGTTGTGGGTGCCATGTAGCGCAAGTTCCTCTTGTTCCATGTTGAAAGCGATAGGTTCGTTGATTTCCACTTCTCCGTCTTCCACATAGGCGATGGCGCCGTCCTCTTTTACGGCGGCGAAAGGATAGGGATGCGCTTTTAAGCCATGCTTCTCCAGTTCTCTGCGGATGATAGGGTCGTCGTTCCAGTAAATGAAAGCGTCTTCCGGTGTCTGGTTCTGCGTGATGCGGAATTTCGCATCTACATATTTCTGCATGCAGTGGTCATATCGGTCCAGATGATCGGGAGTGATATTCATGAGGACAGCGATGTTGGCGCGAAACTTATACATGTTGTCCAACTGGAAGGAACTCAGTTCTATGACATAATAATCATGCTTTTCCATGGCTACTTGTAGGGCAAGGCTGTTGCCGATGTTTCCTGCCAGTCCCACGTTCAGTCCCGCACTCTTGAAGATATGATAAATGAGCGAAGTGGTGGTAGTCTTACCGTTGGAGCCGGTGATACAAATCATCTTGGCGTCTGTATAACGTCCGGCAAACTCTATTTCGGAGATGATAGGAATGCTTTTTTCTTTTAATTTTAGAATAAGCGGAGCGTCATTGGGGATGCCGGGACTTTTCACCACTTCATCGGCGTTGAGTATCAGTTCCTCAGTGTGTTGCCCTTCTTCCCAGACAATGCCATGCTTGTCCAACAGTTCCTTGTATTTGTCTTTGATGGCGGACATATCGGATACGAATGTGTCGAAACCTTTTACTTTGGCGAGTACGGCAGCTCCCGCACCACTCTCGCCAGCTCCTAAAACTACAATTCTACTCATATATTATTATAATTAAGAATGGAGAATGATGAATGAAGAATTCAGCTGCGTATTGTTGCGCTGTATCGGTAATTCTTCATTTTTCATTCATAATTCTTCATTGGGTTGTTATCTTATCTTTAACGTTATAATTGTTATTGCTGCCAATACAATGGTTACAATCCAGAAACGGACGGTAATCTTTGATTCATGGAACAGCTGCGTCGGTTGTGTAAATACCACTTTGCAACCGGGCTCTATCAGGTTCATGCCGGTACGGAAGTGGTCGTGTATCGGCGTCCGTTTGAAGAGGCGCTGTTTAACTCCTTTTCGTTTACCGGCTTTATAATATACCCGTTGCAGTATCACCGACAGGTTCTCTACGAGGAATATCCCGCAGAGAATAGGTATCAGCAGTTCTTTGTGGATGATGATGGCATATACGGCAATGATGCCGCCGATGGTCAGGCTGCCCGTATCACCCATGAATACTTGTGCCGGATAAGCGTTGTACCAAAGGAAGCCGATCATCGCACCGATGAAGGCGCAGATGAAGATTACCAGTTCTTCCGATCCCGGGATATACATGATATTCAGATAGCCGGCATATTCGATGTGGCTGGATACGTATGCCAGTATACCCAGCGTCAGACCGATAATGGCGGAGTTGCCTGCTGCCATACCGTCCATGCCGTCGTTCAGGTTGGCGCCGTTGGAGACGGCGGTTACCACGAAAATCGTAACGAACACGAACAGTATCCAGCCGGCTGTTTGTGCATGTTCTCCCATGAAGGAGACAAGGTCTGCATAGTCCAGGTTATTGCTTTTGAAAAAAGGAATGGTGGTCTGTGTAGCCTTGATTTCTTTGGCAGCATGTACTACTTCAATGCCTTGTCCCGGCTTTTCCACTTCAATATTCTCACGAATGACAACCTGCGGGCTGAGGTATAGCGTAAGGCCTACAATCAGTCCAAGACCTACCTGGCCGATGATTTTGAATTTGCCATGCAGCCCTTCTTTGTCTTTTTTGAATATCTTGATGTAGTCGTCTGCAAATCCCAATGAGCCTAACCAGACAGTGGTGATAAGCATCAGAATCATATAGATATTGTTCAGCTTGCCCAGCAACAGACAGGGAATCAGGATGGAAAAAATAATGATTACTCCGCCCATACTCGGCACTCCTACCTTGTTTACTCCGAACGGGTCGATATTGGCATCCCGTTGCGTCTCGGTGATTTGCTTGCGTTTTAATAGATTAATAAACTTATCACCCCATATGCTCGAAATGAGCAATGCCAGGATGATAGCCATTAACGCCCTGAAAGATGTGTAGCCGAACATGCCCGCACCGGGGAAGTCGTATTTGTCTAACCATTGAAATAAGTAGTATAACATGTCTTTTTCAGTTCTGAGTTATGAATTAATGAATTGCCGGCATGATGTGTGCGGAGCAAACAGCATGACATGCTTCTTTGAAATTCATGATTCATGGTTCTCAATTCATAATTTCTTTAATAATTTCTTTATCGTCGAAATGATGCTTCACTCCTTTTATCTCCTGATAGTTTTCATGTCCTTTGCCGGCAATGAGGATGACATCTCCCGGTTGTGCCAGCATATAGGCGGTTTTTATTGCTTCTTTTCTATCGGTAATGCTGATTGTCTTCTGCATATCGTCCTTGTCCAGTCCGGCCAGCATATCATTGATGATGTCCTGCGGTTCTTCAAATCGCGGGTTGTCGGAAGTGATGATGACGCGGTCGCTCAGGCGGGCAGATTCCTTGGCCATGATGGGGCGCTTTCCTTTGTCGCGGTTGCCGCCGGCGCCGACTACGGTAATTACTTTCCCTTTGCCTTCCAGCACATCGTGAATGGCATTCAGTACATTGACCAAAGCGTCCGGAGTGTGTGCATAGTCCACAATGGCAGTAATGCCTTTGGGAGAGCGGATAGAGTCGAACCTTCCGGCTACCGGGTGCAGAGTGCTGAGAGCTATGAGGACATCTTCTTCTTTCTTGCCCAACAATACGGCTGCGCCGAATACGGCGAGAAGATTGTAGGCATTGAACTTGCCGATGAAACGTACGGCCAGCTCACGATTGTTGAAGTCAAGCAGCATGCCTTCAAAATGAGATTCCAATATCTTACCCTTGAAGTCACTCAGGCTTCTTAAGGAGTAGGTATATACTCGCGAACGTGTATTTTGAGTCATGACCAAGCCGTTCTTGTCGTCAAGGTTGGTAAGGCTGAAAGCATTTTTCGGCATATCATCGAAGAATTTCTTCTTAGCCTTGAGGTAGTTCTCGACAGTCTTATGGTAATCCAAGTGGTCGCGCGTGAGGTTGGTGAAGATGCCGCCGGCAAACTTCAGCCCGCTGATGCGTTGCTGCGCGATGGAGTGGGAGCTGACTTCCATAAATGCGTATTTGCAACCGGAATCGGCCATTTCGCCCAACAGGCGGTTGAGGGTGATCGGATCAGGGGTGGTATGTTCGGTCGGTATGGCCCGGTCGTCGATGTAGTTGCATACGGTGGAAATCAGTCCGACTTTATATCCGAAGTGGCGGAATGTATTATATAATAAGGTAGCAATGGTTGTTTTGCCATTGGTGCCTGTCACGCCCACCAACTCCATTTTGGAGGTGGGGTCGCCGTAGAAAGCAGTAGCAACCTTGCCAACTGCATTTTCGCTGTCTTTTACTTGGATATACGTAATGTTGGGGGTAGGTTCTTCCGGCATGTCCTCGCAGAGCACAGCTATGGCGCCCTTTTCGATAGCTGCCGGGATGTATGCGTGCCCGTCGGTCTGCGTGCCGCGCATCGCCATGAACAGATGTCCGGCTGCAACTAAACGGGAGTCGATATTTACTCCTGTTATGTCTTTCTCCGTACTACCGGTGACTTGTACCGGTTGTATCGTTTTTAATAGTTCGCTTAATTTCATACCTTATTATATATAATGTATATTCTATAATTAATGTAACGTCAGGCTTATCGTCTGTCCCCTGACAAGTCTGCTGCCACCCGGAATGGACTGGCTTCTTACTTTGCCGACGCCGTTGAGGCGCACCCTCAGTCCTTTTCGTTCCAGCAGGTAAACGGCATCTTTGGCTCCCATGCCTACTACGCTGGGCACTATGCCGGCGGAGCTCTTCTGGTTTTGCAGGATGACGGCAGACGGGGCAGCCTGGCTGTGTCCCCATAGTTCTTGTCCTTTTTTTGCCTCAAACTGTTTCTGTACCGGGACATCCAGGGCATCGAGCACGTATAACGCTTCGTTCATTTCTCCGGCTTTTACCGTAGGAATCACGTTCGTGGTGCTGTCTATCGCACTGCGTATGTCAAATCTTAAATTCTTGGCATATACTCTTTCGGCAATCTTGCTGAATACGCTACCCGCCATTAAGCCTCCTGATGCCGGAAGTCCGGGTTTTTGTATGGAGACAATGCAGCTGTATTTGGGCGCCTCGGCCGGGAAGTATCCGCAGAAGCTGACAAGATAGTTCACCCGCCCCGCCTTATATCCGGCGGCACCTTGGGAAATCTGTGCAGTACCCGTTTTGCCGGCTACTGCAAACTGTTTGCTTCCGGCAGGTTTTGCCAATCCTTCGGAAACCATCTTATGCAGGATTTCCCGTATTTGTGTCAGCGTGTGGTCTGAACAGATTTTGGGATTGATGACTTCCGTTGGGAACTCATGGACAACTTCGCCGTCCTTCACTGCTGCTTTCACGAACTTGGGGCGCACCATTGTGCCGTTATTGGCAATGGCGTTGTAGAAGGTCAGGATATTGAGTGGCGGCACCTGCGTTTCGTAGCCGATACTCATCCAGGGCAGGGTGGTCTTGGAGAAATAACGTTCTTTAGGGCCACGTATGTTGGGCTTGCCTTCTCCGGCTATTTGCAGGTGGAGCGGGCGGTCTATGCCGATGCGCTTCAAGCCGTCCACAAACTTCTGCGGATTGTCGCCGTAATGTTTGTCGATGAGATGCGAAACGCCGATGTTGGATGATACTTCCAGGATGCGCGTAACGTTGATCTTGCCATATCCGCCCCGGTGCCAGTTGTGATCTTTCATTGCGCGGCCATGCATCATCATGATGCCGTTTCCTGTATCGACTTCTGTGTCGGGAGTGATCTTTCCGTCCTCCAGTGCCACCATGATAGAGGCGGTCTTGAAGGTGGAGCCCGGTTCCAGCATGTCGCTGATGGCGTTGTTGCGCATTTCGTAATACTTTCCGTCGCCCGCTTTCATCATATTGACGATTGCCTTTACCTCTCCGGTCTGCACTTCCATCAGTACGGCGACGCCTACATTGGCGTTGATTTCCTTCAGTTTGTCTATCAATGCCTTTTCACAAATGTCCTGCATGCCCACGTCGATGGTGGAGATGATGTCGCAACCGTCTACGGGAGCGATGTCCACTATGTTCAGGTATTTGTTCATCACCTTTTGGCGGTGGGTAATGCCGTCGCGTCCTTTCAGCAGGGTGTCAAAGGCAAGCTCGATGCCGTTCTTTGCCCCTTGTGCCGTATCGGCGTAGAGGTCGCCCAATGTACGGGCTGCCAAAGAACCGAAAGGTTTTTTACGCTGGTTGTAAGTCTGCTCGTGGAAGCCGCCCTTGTATTTGTTCAGGTTGAACACCGGCAGCCGTTTGGCTTCTTTGTACTGGATGTAAGAGATGCGTTTGGGATAGATCAGGTAGTTGCGGCTTCCCTTTTTGCGCCCTTTCAGCAGGTGCCTCTTGAATTCGGCGGCGCTCTTATCCGGGAATATCCGGTGCAGTCCCTCGCAGATTTCACCCAGGTGGTTCATAAGCATGGTGTCTTTCTTCTGACCGCCTGCTTTGAAGTCCATGTAAATGCGGTACTCCGGTAAGGAACTTGCCATCAGTTTGCCGTCGGATGAAAGAATATTGCCCCGGTTGGGCTTGACGGTGACGTTCTCCTTCACAAAGCGGTCGGCGACATCTTGCCAGTACTGCCGTTCGGCAAACATGATGACGGTACCTTTTACGATAATAGCCACTCCTATCAGTCCCATGACAAGGACTACGAAGAAGTAACGTGTCATTATATTTTTCTTGTTTACTGCCAAGGCTTTTTTAATTTACTGTTTTAACGAATTACAATTTACTATTTTGGGGGTTATGATTTACTAAATTGTCGCTTACGATTTACTAAATCGTTGCTTGCAATTTACTAAATCTTGTTTGCCCCTGTTCTTTGCTCTCATTTGATTAAATACGGCGGGTTGGTCGAAGTCTGCAAATCGCTTTCTTTTGTTGCGATATATTCCTCGATGCGCGATTGACGGCTGCGTTCCATTAATTCGGAGCTGCGTGTCAGGGCGTCGTACTTAATATCTATCAGTTCTTTCTTGAGTTTGTCTATCTCTATCATTTGTTGTTGACAGGCATAGCGGTTGTGGATGTAGAACAGAATAAGAACCATGATGAGAACAAGCAGTCTGGTCTGGCGGCGGAAGAAGTCCGTAGCCAGAATGTCGCCGCCGATAATGTTCTTTAGCGAGGTGCGTCTTTTCACTTTTTCACCTTTCTGTCCTTCCTGTTTATAATCTGTTTCGTTCATCACCCTATTGCTTTATCACTTTTTCATTTTCATTTATTTCTCAATCTTCTCCGCAATCCTCAGTTTGGCGCTTCTTGAGCGTGGGTTACGTTCTATTTCCGTTTCGTCCGGAACGATAACCTTGTTGTTGACCAAGCGGAAAGGCGTCTGTACGTTCCCGAAGAAGTCTTTTTCGGCCTTACCTTCTATGTTCCCGGTCTTCATGATGTTTTTCACCATGCGGTCTTCTAAAGAATGGTAGGTGATTACCACCAGTCGGCCGCCGGGCTTTAATGCTTCCGTAGCGGCATATAGCATCTCTTTCAGCGCTTCCATTTCCCGGTTGACTTCAATGCGCAATGCCTGAAATACTTTTGCGAGTTCTTTCTTTTCTCTTTCCCGTCCGAAGAGGGGCTTGATGATGTCCAGAAAATCTCCGATCGTACTGATCTGCCGGGTGGCGCGCGCTTTGACTATGACGGATGCCAGCTTGCGGCTGTTCTTTAGTTCCCCGTACAAATAGAAGATATCGGCAAGGCGTTCTTCCTCGTAGGTGTTTACAATATCGGCGGCGGTGCATCCGGCGCGTTTGTTCATACGCATATCGAGCATACCGTCGAAACGGAAAGAAAATCCCCGTTCGCTGTCGTCGAAATGGTGCGACGACACGCCAAGATCGGCGAGTATGGCATCCACCTGCTCAATGCCATGATAGCGCAGGAAGTTATGCAGATAACGGAAGTTGCTGCGTACAAATGTAAAGTGCGGGTCATTCACAATGTTCTGTTCCGCATCTTCGTCCTGGTCGAACCCCAGCAGCCTTCCGCCTTCACCCAGCCGGGACAGTATCTCGCGTGAATGGCCTCCTCCGCCGAAGGTCATGTCTACATACGTTCCGTCGGGGCGTATATTCATGCCGTCAACACTCGGCATCAGCAGTACCGGAATATGATATGTCGTTTCTTCTTTCATCGTTCATCGCTAATACGTTAATCACTAATCATCCCACTCTCTCCCAAGATGTCTTGCAAGGCTTCGCTGAATTCTTCGGGGTTCATGAAAGGTTGTTCGGCCTTTTCTTTCGCCCAGATTTCAATCGTGTTGTCCACGCCGATGAAGCGTACGTCGCTTTGTATACCTGCCATTTGCAGGTAGCGTTTGGGCAACAGGATGCGTCCGTTCCCGTCGGGAACCATGATTTCAGCATCACTCACAAACTGTCGGAAGATTTGTTGGTGTTTCGCATTCCATTTGTTCAGCCGCTGCCGAAGTTGGTTCTGCGTGGCGAACCAGACACTTTCCGGATAGAGCACCAGACAGTCTTGGAATACATCTTTACGCAACACGAGCCTTTCCTCGGAGACAGCTTGCAACTGCTTCCGGAAGCCGGCAGGGATAAATACGCGTCCCTTTGCATCGGTCTTAGCTTCGATATTGCCTAAAAAACGTATCATTTTTCACCTTATTATAATAAGTGACGGTAAAAATACACATTTCCCCACAATTCCCCACAATGTTTTAACTAAAATCTTACTTAGAAGTTTTCAACAGCTTGTTGATTACTTATTTTGTTGAAAATGAAGACAGTGTCGGATGTCTTTATTGGTGGGGATGCTGGGCTATTTGCCTTGCGGATGCAGTTTTGTCTATTTGTTCTATATTTTTTAATAAGGGTGCCATAGTGTATGCATATTTCCCTTTTATCTATCTTGCAGATTTGTGCAGAAAGGGGGAAATAGAAAATGAGTGCATAATTATCCGCTATTTTCGAGCTACTTATGCATAATGAGCATCTATATATACGGGTTCTTATGCAGAATGTTAACATTCGGTTCGTAGGAAGTTAATCAACTTCTTGCTTGAAAGTTAATATAATCCGAAGGATAAGTTAACTCCGGCTACGAGGAACGTTAACTTTCTCTATGGAGAAGTGGATGTTTCTCGGAGAGGAATGTGGTGCGACGTACTTTTGAAGTTGTTATCTCTTTATTAGAATTGTTGATATTTCTGTATTCCACTATTAGTTAGAGGATTATGTGTTTTTGTTCGCGTATTGGTAGGTGTAAGCTGTATATGCTGCAAATATCACATTCTCGTGGTGTCGGAGAATGCAAAATGACAGAATGATATTTTTCTGTGTCAGCCGCTTTGTGTGTATCTCTCATGGCGGATGCTCAATTATACGTGTTCTTCTTTATACTGTGTAGGCGAGCATCCTGTATATTGCTTGAATACCGTGCTGAAATACCGCGGTGTTGAAAAGCCGGTTTGGTCGGATATTTCGTTGATGTTTAGTTTGCTATGCATCAATAACCAGATTGCCCGTTCCATGCGTAATTTAGTGATATAATCATTGGCCCCCATGTCCGTCAGAGCTTTGAGCTTATTGTAGAGGGAAGCCCGGCTGACTCCCAGTTCGGAGCAGAGGAACGGTACTCCCATTTGGTCGTTATCCAGATTGTCGGAGATTAATTTGTTAAGTCTGTGTAAGAAGTCTTCGTCGGCCGAACTGAAAGTACTTTCTTCGGGTTGAGGCAACGAACCGGCTTCGGTGTAGCGTGTGCGCATCCGTTCGCGGTTCTTCAACTGGCTGCGTATCATGGTATACAGCATACTTACTTCAAAAGGTTTTGTAAGATAAGCATCCGCCCCGTTTTTATAGCCGAAGAGCTGGCTTTCTTCGTCATTGCGGGCTGTGAGCAGGATTACAGGAATGTGGCTGATATCGAAATCTTCCTTAATTTGTTTACATAGCTCATAGCCGTTCATGCGTGGCATCTGAATATCACTGACTACAATATCGGGATGAGACTTCCGGCAGATGCGCAAGGCTTCTTCCCCATTGGGGGCTATCCATACTTCCTTGAATTTACTTTTGAGTGCACTATGCAGATAGTCTGTCAAATCTACATTGTCGTCCACTATGAGTATAGTACGTTCTTGAGTGTCTGCCTGACTTGTTGTTTCACTGGGAGGGCTCTCTATTTCCTGAGTAGGTGCTAATAGTTCATTAAGATAAGGTTGAGGCTGTAATGTTATTTTTCCCGGTTGTATGTCACGAGGCAATTCAAACCAGAATGTGGCTCCGGCTGCATTTTCGTGGTCGTAAGCGCCAATACTGCCTCGGTGTTGTTCGGCAAGAATCTTGGAGTAAGATAGACCGATACCTGTTCCGGGGCGGCTGTTATTACCTTGATAAAAGCGGGTGAAAAGGCTGTTTATGTCTACTTCCTTTAATCCGCTGCCTTGATCGGAAACTGATATACGTACATAGCCTTTCTCATTCGATGAATTGACGGATACGGTAATTTGGCTATTGTCCGGACTGTATTTTAAAGCATTGATTAAAAGATTGGTTAGAATTGTTGTGCATTTTTCTTTGTCGAAACAAAGTTTATCTGTTTTCTCATCAGGCTGATATTGGATCATAATACCTTTTTCTCCCGCTTCCGGTTTGAAGTCTGCTACAAGCTGCTCTATCCAAGTATCCAATTGCACTTCTTCGGCATTCAAAGTGCTCTGTCCCACTTCCATTTTGCGTACATCCAAAACCATGTTCAACAATTTTTTCATCCGTCCGGATTGTTTACAGATACTTTGTATTGTACTATATTTGCTGTCATTGGGAGGCAACGACTCTAACAACTGTTTTAAAGGAGCATGTATTAATGTCAATGGGGTACGCAATTCGTGATTGATATTTATAAGAAAACGGACTTTCTCTTCATATACTTGTTGTTCGTGCTCTTTCATTGCCCACTTCAGCTTGTTCGCATTGCGTCGCAGCAATGAATATATGATACCTATTATAATGCTAAGAATCAGAATCGTATAACAAGCGGTAAACCATCCCGACTTGTACCAGGGCGGTAATATGGTAAGTTTTAATACCCGGTAGTCATTTGTCCAACTGCCGCTACGGGTACTGCAAGAAGCCAATATTTGATAAGTTCCTATCGGCAGGCTGTTTAGTGTCAGCTCCGGCTGATAGGAGTAGGAAACCTGCCCGTCTAATCCTTCTACTGTAAAACGAAACATCGGTTTTCGGAAAATATCTTTGTTGCTGGCTACAATCTTGATAGATATAGGCTTATTGGGTTCTATAACTTTTAAGTTCTGATTATCGGTAATGTGTTTGTTCATTCGCTCTCCACCCACCCATACATCTGCTAAATTTAGAACAGGCGGTGTATTTGCTTCTTGAGGCAACTGCTTGTCAATGCAGAGCAGGCCATTCACGCCACCCATATAAACATCTCCTTGCATTGATAATAATCGTGGCTTCTCCAGATATTCGTTCAGTCCGATACCGTCAGACTCTCCATAGAGAATGAATTCTCCCTCTTTAATGAGGTGGGCAAATAATTTTCCTTCAGCGCCCACCCACACTTTACCCCGTTTGTCGCAAATCAGAGCGTTGATTTCTTTAATCAGTTCGTTAGGGATACTGGTTCGCTTCTTGCTTGTTAGTGAGTAATTGCTTAAACCATAGTTGCCTCCTATCCAAAAAAGGTTGTTCTCATCAAGGGATATGGAGTTGAATATAGTATCTCCGTAACAAGTGTAAACAGCAGTAAGATGATTGAGGCTGTCTAATTTGTATATATGTTTGGAGTCATGCAGAAAACTGCGGGAGCCGTCATTGCATACCGGTTGCAGAATGCCATCTATTTGTATTTTTCCCTTCGGGATAATGGGGGTGAATTGCTTTTTTCTCAGATGATAACTGTACGGATATTCAGAGAGTAGCAATACGGTTTCCGGTGTGTTTTGGAATACATTGACGTTCTTTCCACGTTGACACAGCAGTGCATTGATGCTATCGTTGACGATTATCAGTGGTTGATATTTTTTTGTGTCTTTGTCGAAGAAGAATATGCCTTTGCTGAATAATGATACTAACAGTCGTTTCTTGTCTACTCCGGTGATTGAAGAGACTTTGTCTCCCCAAGTCGGCAGTATATGATTGAATTTGCGGAGAGCAGGGTCAAAGTTGTTGATTCCGCCACCATCCGTACCTATCCAGATTTTGTTCTCCTTGTCTTGATAAATACTTAGAATAACCTTCTCGCTGAGTCCGTATTCTATTCCGGGCAGGGCGTCCGAATAGGTCTTCATACCTACTTCTTTAATGCTTATTAGTCCGCCTCTTACGCTGCCGGCCCATATGTTGTCGTTGAAATCTTTGTATAAACAGAGAATGGAGTTGACCGGCAATGAATAACGGTTCCCAGGTATATGCTCCAAAGTGGTTATTTCTCCGTTGGTAGGATTCAATATGTAAATGCCATGTCCGTCTGTTGCTATCCAGATATGTCCGTTACGTTCCGTAATAGAAAGTACGACATTGGTTTTCATAGATGAGTTTTGAGTGTGATAGGCGTGTAGAAGTTTTCCGTTGCGGTCATAACAGTTTATACCTTGATGATACGGAGCGGTCCATATATTTCCTTTAGAGTCGATGAAACAATCTACTAACTCATCACTTTTAAAAGGAGCCGGTCGTGTCTGACCGGTTCGTATATCAATCAGCAATGCCTTTTTCCAACGGTTTGTTGCGAGCAGTGTGTGTTTGTCCCATTTTTGCAAACCTGTAATATTGTATTGTCTGTCGGGGTAAATAGAACAAAGAAGTTTGATTTGCCTGTCGGCATAATCATATTTATAGATTTTTCCGTAACTACCGAATAAGACACCGTCTGCATAGGAACAGATGGAAGAGGCGGTAACCGGGTTTCGGTTCTTGTCTTCTGCTTGCAGGAAATTGTCTTCCGAGTCATTATAATAGTATAAACCTTTGGGTGTAGTAGCCCAAACTTTATTTTCGTTGTCTTCGAATATGTGGGTGATATTGTCATGGAGAAATTTCTTCAATTCATATCCATCGAAACGTCCGATGCCGGAACGTGTACCGATCCATACATATCCTTTCTCGTGGCTTACGGTTAAACATCGTACTGAAGAGGATAAACCGTTTTGGGTGTTGATAATCTGTTGAAAGGCATATTGTTTACTTTCTGTTGCTTCGAGAGGAAGAAGGAACAACAGGCAAGTAATGAAGATGATTGGAGTCTTTTTCATGAAGTCAATTCAAAGGTTCGAACAAAAGTAGTTTATTGTTTTGGAATCTGCAAAACATTGTGTGAAATAAGAGCAGGTTTTAAGCAAGCTATAACAGCTTTGGTCTTAAATTGAATATTTGTAATATCTTTGCCAAATGCGCTTGTAGGTGTCTGTGGATAGCTTTTAGTCAAATTTGGAACTAAAAATAGTGATTATTGAACACCTGTTCTGTAGCATTGGGTTACATTTGTCCATGAGTTTACAAGACATCAGGTCTGGTAACTGAATTACCTTATAAAATAAATATTATGAAAAGATGCTTATGAAAAAGATTCGTTTCGTTTTTCTATTGCTCCTCATGTTAATTCCTTTAGGAGCATCTGCACAACAACAAATGATTACAGGACGTGTTCTCGACGATAGAGGCGAGACCGTTATCGGTGCGTCCGTATCTGTGAAAGGTACTGCCACTGGTGGTATAACCAACTTGGATGGTGAGTTTTCCGTTGCCGGTAAGGTGGGGGATGTATTGACTATATCTTATATAGGATACACCTCGCTGGAAGTAAAGGTCACCAAGTTGACCGGTAATGTCTATACATTGAAAGAAGACTCCGAACTTCTGGAAGAAGTAGTAGTTGTAGGTATGGACAAGCAGAAGCGTAACACCATTACCGCTGCTGTGGCGACTGTTAAATCGGAAGCTATCACCAGTCGTCCGGTAACCGACTTGACCAGCGCATTGCAGGGAAATGTTGCAGGTTTGAACTTTGCTTCTGATGCTGCTGCCGATGGAGTAGGTGGTGAAACCGGTGCTGAGATTAAGTTTAATATACGTGGTGTGGGTTCTATCAATGGCGGTGAACCTTATGTGCTGGTAGACGGAATTGAACAAAGTATGCAGAATGTGAATCCTGCCGATATTGAAAGTATCAGTGTGCTGAAAGATGCTTCGGCGGCTGCTGTTTACGGTGCGCGTGCCGCCTATGGTGTAGTATTGGTTACTACCAAGAGTGGAAAACAGGAGAAGACACGTGTTTCCTACCGTGGTTCCGTAGGTTTTAGTTCTCCCATTAATATGCCACAGATGATGAGCTCTTTGGAATGGGCGAGATACTCCAATTTGCGGGATGAGAGCATGGGACGTACCCATCAGATTTCCGATGAAACTATCCGGAAGATGGAAGGTTTCATGCAGAATCCTTATTCCGCCGAATTTCCGGGTATAAATGTTAATCAGGCAGGCGACGGATGGGCTGCTGCCGACAATGCACAGTATGCTAATACCGACTGGTTCGACTATTACTTTAAAGACCGCGCTATCCGCCATTCTCATAACATCAGCATACAGGGCGGTTCGGAAAAAACCTCCTATTATGTCGGTTTGGGCTATATCTATCAGGAAGGTTTGATGGATAAAGTACAAGATGATTTGGAAAAATATAACGTAAATACAAAATTCTCTATACGTGCCACCGACTGGTTGAAGTTTAATTTCAACAACAATGTTTCGCTGAACTTGTTGAAGCGTCCTTTGGCCAACCAAACTATTTTTTATGGGACAATCGCTAATATGTCACCCAGCCGCGTCACAAAACTTCCCGTAGAACAATCGGAATATTCTACTCCTACTTGGAACGAGCAGCTTTATCTGCAAAAGGCCGGATATAGCCAGAATCGTGTATCGGATGCTATGTCTTTCTCTGCAATCATCAATCCGTTGGAAGGGTTGGAGTTCGTAGGCGAGATGAAAGCCCGTTTGGATGTAGAAAACAATAGCTTCGAGTTGCGTAAGGGTAACTATGCACAACCTAATGGCTCCATAGTGGAAGTATCCGGTAATAAGCAAGGTTACCACTATCCCGGCATGAAGTGGCAGAATACCCAGTTCGGCTCGCTCACGCGCGGTAGTGTGTTCGATTACTATCTTTCTCCCAGTGTTACGGGAGCTTATACCCGCCAATGGGGCGACCACTTCTTTAAGGGAATGGCAGGTTACCAGATGGAATTGCAGGAAAACTCCAGTGAGTATATGTATAAAGATGGCATGTTAAGCGAAGATATTTATTCTTTCGATAACGCCAACGGAACTCCTTATGCGGCTGAAGCCCGTTCGCACTGGGCGACGATGGGTATGTTTGCCCGTCTTAACTGGAATTACCAGAATATTTACTTCTTAGAGTTCAGTGGACGTTACGACGGTTCATCCCGTTTTGCACCGGATAATCGTTGGGGATTTTTCCCTTCTTTCTCCGCCGGTTATGATATTTCACGCACACCTTACTTTACCAAGCTCAACTTGCCGGTTTCACAGTTTAAGGTACGTGTGTCTTACGGACGCCTTGGTAATCAAAACGGTGCAGGTCTTTATGACTATCTTGGTGTTATGACCCTTGACCCGAATAATGTGAATGCCTGGTTATTGCCGGGAACGGGAAATAAACCTGCCAAAGGAACCATTTCGCTTACCCCGAAAATGATAAGCCCCTATATCACATGGGAAAAGGTAGATAATGCTAATATCGGTTTAGACCTGATGTTGTTCGACGACCGTCTTTCCGTGACGTTCGATGCCTATCAACGTACTACGAAAGATATGATCGGTCCGGCGGAAGCAATTCCTGCTATCAGCGGTATTGTGCCTGACGACCGTGCTAAACTTAACAATGCCTCCTTACGCAATCGCGGTTGGGAACTTTCTATCAACTGGCAGGATAAATTGAAATGCGGATTCAGCTACGGCATAGGCTTTAACCTCTTCGACTATAAGGCTGTTGTTACAAAATACAATAATCCCGAAGGTATCATTTACAATAATCACACAGGTTTGGCACGTAATAAAGGGTATTATGAAGGTATGGATCTTGGTGAGATTTGGGGCTTTGTGGCAAACGACCTTTTCATGACCAACCGGGAAGTGGATGATTACCTCAAGAGCAAAGACCTTTCTTTCTTCAAGGCGGATAACTTATGGCAGGCGGGAGACTTGAAGTACATTGATACCAATCGTGACGGTAAGGTAGATCCGGGCAACGGTACGCTGAGCGACCATGGTGACTTGCGTATTATCGGTAATACCACTCCCAGATATTCTTTCGGTATCAATTTGAATGCAGGTTACAAAGGCTTCTCAGTATCTACCTTGTTGCAGGGTGTTGCCAAGCGTGACTTCCCGTTGGCGGGTAGTACCTACCTCTTTGGTGGAAAGAACTACTTCAAGGATCATCTGGACTATTTCAGCCCGCAGAATCCCGGTGCTTACCTTCCTCGCTTGGCAGACCCCAAGACAGTGGATTACATGACAAATGCCGGATATAACACCACTCGCTATCTGGTGAATGCAGCCTATATGCGTATGAAGAACCTTACGGTGTCTTATACCTTCGACAAAAAGATGCTTAAGGCATTGCGTCTGGAGAACCTGCGGCTTTATTTTACATGCGACAACCTGTTTACTATTACTTCACTGCCCAAATCGTTCGACCCGGAAACACTGAATCAGGTGAATACATGGGCGGGTGGTAGCGACGCCACGGCTCCGGGACTTACTTCTGCCGCTAATGAGAACGGTAACGGTAAGGTATATCCGATGAATAGGAACTTTGTGTTTGGTATTGATTTCACGTTTTAATTAGTAACAGAAAAAGAGTATGAAAAAAGCTTATTTATATATTGCATTACTGATGGGAGCGAACATGCTGCTTTCATCGTGCTCCGACTTCCTGGATCGCGAACCGATCACTGCACCCAATAATGAATCGTTCCTTTCGGGCGAATCACAGGTACGTGGCTATATCAACGGTTTGTACACCGCATTGCCTTCTTTGCAAAAGTTCGGTATGGGTGTGCGTGGCGAGGATAAGAACAGTGATAATATCCTGTCCGAAATTTACAACAAACGTCTTAACGGTGAGGAAACCGTATTTTCCAGCAGTCAGGCTTGGGAGGCAGGATATAAAAACCTGCGCAATGTCAATTATTTCTTCCACTACTACAAGGTGCCTGAGACTTTGGAGACGGAAGAGGTAAAATCTTTGGTAGGTGAAGCCTATTTTTTGCGTGCTTACTGGCACTTCGTACAGCTGAAGAAGTTTGGAGACATCCCAGTGATGGATGCTTTCTGGGACGAGAATGCCACGATTGCCGGACTGCAAATACCACAGAAAGACCGTGGTGAGGTGGCGAAATTCATTCTTGACGATTTGGATAAAGCAAAAGATTTGTTGTTCGACCGCAGTAAGTATGCCGGATTGCGTATCTCTAAAGAGGCGGCCATGATGCTTGCCATGCAGGTGGCTCTCTATGAGGGCTCCTGGGAGAAATACCACAAGAACGATGTTTTTGCAGCCGACACCGATCAGTCTGAATTCTTTTTTAATGAAGTGTTGCGTTGGGGTGATATGCTAATGGAAAGCGGGCTTAAACTTAATACTAAGGAGACCGATAAGGATGTGGTGAATCCGGGTGATGCTTACGGACGCCTTTTCAATCAGAAAGACTATTCCAATGTCACTGAAGCCATTTTCTGGAAGCAGTATTCCATTACGGACGGTGTATTCCATGCGCTGAGCGGATTGCTGGCAGGTGGCGTGGTAGATCAGGACGGACCGGCCGGTATATCCGGTGAATTGGTAAATACCTATCTCAATGCCGACGGAACGCCCATTGACCCCAGTGCCGATAAGTTTAAAGATTTCAACGAGACTTTCAAAAATCGCGACTTGCGCCTTACGGAAACCGTGATGAGCAGCGGCTATAAATTCAAATCAACGGTTAAAGGTTCCAAACCCTTGAACGTACAAGATGTGACATCCGGTGCCAAAGGCATTAATCCTCCTTTTCTGGCAAGTGAAGGGAATGCTAAGAATGTGACGGGTTATCACATACGCCTTGGGGTTGATACTACTTATGTGGAGGGTGATGCAGAAACAGGACTCGTGATTATGCGCTATGCCGATGCCCTGTTGAGTTATGCCGAAGCTGCGGAAGAATTGGGTAAGTGCGATGATGCCGTATTGGAGAAAACGTTGAAACCCTTGCGCGAACGTGCGGGAGTGAAGTATGTAAAACCTACGGCTATCGATCCTAATTTTACCGACTATGGCTATGCGTTGACGCCCGTTCTTCAGGAAATCCGTCGCGAACGCCGCGTAGAGTTGGCGTTGCAAGGCTATCGCTTGGACGACCTCATGCGCTGGGGAGGAGCCAAAGCCATTATAGGTAAGCGTGGAAGAGGCGCATACCTGGGCAAGGATGCCGTGCTCTACAAGTCGTTCACCGAAGAACAGCAGAAAAAACTCACTACCATACTGACAGACGGCAGCCAATGGATGGACCCCTTGCAGGAACTATTACCCGGTGGCTATCAGTTTGTTGCCGGTCGTGATTACTTGCTTCCCATTCCGCCCAGCGAACTTGACCTGAACAAGCAGATGAAGCAGAATCCGGGTTGGAAAACGGAATAAGAAAATAATGCGGTTATTTTATTAATTTATAAAGAACAGACCATGAAAAAAATAAAGAACATATATGGCATACTGCTACTTGCAGCAGTGGGCATTGTCGGTTGCTCGGAGGAGAAGATAGCTCCGTTGCCCGAACCCGTACCCCTGAAGATGAGTATCAACAGCACCGACTTGGTGATGGGCGAAACTTTGGAAATAACTTTTGATGTCACTGGTACGGACGAAGGAAAGACAGCGATGAATGAAGACGTAAGTATCAAGTTGAGTGCCACTACGGAGAAAGGAGCGGTAGACCAATTGCTTTTCGAAGGCTTTCCTACGGAGGTCATTATGAAGCAAGGCGAAACGAGCAAAACTGTTTCTGTGCCTGTGAAGGATGGGCTGAACAAAGAACACACTGTTGAAATATCCGCTTTTGCGCGTGGTTATAAATTGGAGAATGCTTTGCAGTTGCTTACTGTGAGCGATTATCACTACTCGCGTGTAATGATAAAAAACAATGCGGATAACACAGTGAAAGAAGGGCAAAGCTTCATCCTGACAGCTTCCGTTAACTCTAAGCTGAAAGATGCACTTACCATTGCCATTACGCCTGAAGAAGGAGTGGCTCAATATCTTGAAGGCCTTCCTGCCGAGTTGGTAATTCCTGCGGGAGAAAGTTCGGTGGAGAGCGGTTTGATCAAGATGATAAAGAGCACTGAAACCGTTGCTGACGCGGAACTGAAACTTACGCTCTCCACGATTCCCGTGGCAAGTCGCTATCCATTGGTGGCAAACGAAATCGTTATTCACAGAATAGATATGCATAAGAACATGGATACCCAAATACGTGATGAGCGCTGGCTTTATGAAGATGCAGACCAACTCTTTGTGTCACCTCAGAATGAAGATGCTGTAAAGAAGTGGGGACAATTGAACTATGTGGTGATGAAAGAAGGCGATCCGCACCCCAACAGTGGTAATGTGTTGCCCGAAGGCAAGTGGAAATTCTTTCGTGCTTATGAGTTCCATAAGATTTCCGGATGTCTTGCAAAGAGAGACAGTCCGATGGGTGACTACACCAGTACGGATTATCCGCTTGGTTTTGCCGACCAAAATACAGGTGCGGTAGAGACTCAGGGTGCGGTAGATAATACTAAATACGCTTATGTAATGGATGAAGGCTATCTGCGCATGATGACCTTGAAAGAACGGGCTAAATCAGGTAATGGCGGTAAGGTTTGGGATTTCGGAACTTCTGCTTTCTACTCTTGTAAGTTTATGCGTGGTAATGCAAACAGTACAGAATGGCCTTCCTCGAATATTCGTATTTATCCGGGTATGCGCATAGAGACTCGTGCCCGCATGCGTGGCATGGAGAATAGCGGTATGTTACCCGGTATCTGGCTGCAAGGAAATGAACAAGTGGGTGGGAATGCCGACTGGAACAGATGGCCTGATTTCGGTGAAATAGATATAATGGAGAACAATAGCAGACATGGTAACTTGGCTTATAGGCGTGGAGTAGAACAAACGTTTCATTTTGGTTCTCCTATTCCGGGAGCTTGTACCGGTGGTGGTGCTTATAATCCCACTAAGGCTGTTACGGAACTGGCGTCCGGTGGCAAAAACGGTACCATTATAGATGAGTTTCAGATTTATTGGGTGGAATGGATAGATGATGAGACTGTTGCTATAGGAACGAACGGGGTAGAGACCCTTCGCGTAACTAAAGCAATGACAGAGCAAAACGGTGGACGGTGGCCATTTTCTTACGCAGTAAATGATGAAGGATTATACTATATCCTCACTATGATGTTCCTGCATAAGGCAGTACCTAATTGGGAAGCAACGGATATGAATATGAGCTACAAGGCTGCGCGGAATGTCTTGAAAGTGAATCCGGATATAAAAATTCCGCGTATGGAGATAGACTGGGTGCGCTTCTATATAGATGATACTTATACGGATCATGGTAAGCCTTATCGTAAAGACCTTATCTTGTATTAATGTGTGAGACAATGAAAAAAAGAAAGAATATTAACCTATAAATAATAATAATATGAAGATTAAAACTATTTTGTGCGCACTGTGCGCAGCAACTGTATTGGGTAGCTGTAGCTACGATGACGGCGGATTATGGGATGCTGTGAATAAACAAGAAGAAAGAATCTCTGCATTGGAGAAGTGGCAGAAAACAGTAGTGGAACAACTTAATTCCCTGCAAGGAATCGTTACGGCTTCGGACTATGTAACCAGCGTAGAGAAGATTGATAAAGACGGTAAGCAAGGATATAAATTCTCTTTCCTACATGCGGCTCCTATCACTCTATATTATAACGAAAACAGTGAGGTAAGCGGTAGCAGTTCTATCGGTGTGGCCCAAGATGAAAACGGCTATTATTGGACAATGAACGGTGAACCTTTGCTGGTAGAAGGTAAACCGGTTCCTGTAACAGGTGGTGGAGGTGCTTCATTGACACCTAATAAGGAGAATCCGGAGAGATATGATTTGACGATTGGTGAAACTACGATAACGGTAGACCCAAATGTTGTAGGTGCACATCCTATCAAAGAGGTGACGGAAGAGAATGGGTTAATTACTATTACATTGAATGATAACACAACAAAGGTATTGCCGAAATATGTTGATTTGAAAACTTACTTAAATTCGGAATATACTGATGTGGCTAATGCACAAAAATCATATCCAATTGCTCTTCCCGAAGGATGTATTGTGAGGAAGTTAGATGAAAATCCTTCAGGCTGGACAATAGCGGTGACTGGTACTGGTGCTACTACAGCATTGCAGGTAACTTATGCAGCCTCAGGTGAGGCAACTGTTGCTTTTGTTATTTCAGACGGGAATGCATTGACAGTAATTCAAGAAGTTACGTTTAAGGTAACTGCTACAGCGGGAATTACATGGACTGCTGTTGCTTATAATGGGAGTGCAATAACAATACCTTCTGGAGTAACAGATATTAAAGTGACAGGGACACCTGCTAATAAGGATGTTTTTAATAGCGATATTATGAATCCTTTAGTAACGGCCAATGTGGTAAATTTAGATTTGTCAGAAGTAGTCATGTCGGATTTTCCTCTTCCTGCGAATGCTTTTTCTAATTGTACTACATTAGAAACAGTGATTTTACCAAGTACAAATAAAAATATGTTTAAGGTATTTGAGAATTGCACAAATCTGAAATCTGTGACAATTACTTCAACTGTTTTGGAGCAAAATCCTACAACAAATCAATGTGGTAGTTGGTTTGTGGGCTGCTCTGCTTTAGAGCATGTATATGTTCCGGCAGATAAAGTTGATACATACAAAAGTTGGTGGGCTACCAAGTCTGTTAGCTGGTTGGATTTGATAGCCGCTATCCCTGTCGATTAATCCTTCAAAGTATATAATTTGAATTTTACAAGCCGGAAGGATGGGCCAAACATCCCTTTCTTCCGGTACTTGGCATCTTAGGGGAGATACAGTCTCTTTTTAGCTTATTTCCCCCTTGTTCTGTAATCCGATGTCGCACCGATTTAACATTTGTGCTAATGTGATGGTAAGGTTGTGTCAATGGGGTGGCATAGAAAATTGATTACGATGCCGGAGTAAATGATTGAAAGTAAAAAACAACTTAATCAGTAATTGAACCATGAAAAATCTACAAACCGGATGGTTGTACACTTTTGCGGGAGCAGTTTCGGCTGTATCACTGGTATCATGTGCTTCACAGAAAAGCGGAGAACAAAAGCCCTATAACATCGTTTACATCATGACCGATGACCATACAGCGCAAATGATGAGCTGCTACGACAACCGTTATGTAGAAACGCCCAACTTAGACCGTATTGCCAACGACGGCGTGCGCTTTGTCAACAGTTTTGTAGCCAACTCCCTAAGTGGTCCCAGCCGCGCCTGCATGTTTACCGGCAAGCACACTTGTGGTAATAAGTTCTATGATAATACCACTTGTGTATTTGACGCTTCGCAGCAGACCTTCCCCAAGATATTACGGGAAAATGGCTATCAGACGGCTGTTGTAGGAAAATGGCATTTGGAGAGTCTGCCTACCGGTTTCGATTATTGGGAAGTGGTTCCCGGACAGGGCGATTATTTCAATCCGGACTTTATCACAATGAACAACGATACCATTGTCCGCAAGGGATATATCACCAACATCATTACCGATATGGGTATAGACTGGATGGAGAACCGACGCGACAAGGAGAAACCTTTCTGCTTGTTTATCCATCACAAAGCCATTCATCGCAACTGGCTGCCCGAAATCAAGAACCTTGCTCTCTATGAGGATAAGACATTCCCGCTGCCCGACAATTTCTATGATGACTACGAAGGACGTCCTGCTGCAGCCGCTCAGGAAATGAGCATCCTCAAAGACATGGATCTTATCTATGACCTGAAAATGTTGAAGGACGGCAAAGACTCGCGCTTGAAAGAGCGTTACTTGAGCTACATCGGCCGCATGGATGCCGAAGACCGCAAGGCGTTCGACGCGTTCTATGCTCCCAACACCGAAGACTTCTATAAGCGCAACTTGCAAGGCAGAGAGTTGGCGGAATGGAAATACCAACGCTATATGCGCGACTATGCCAAAGTGCTCAAATCTCTGGACGATAATGTGGGGCGTGTGCTTGACTATCTGAAAGAAAAAGACTTGTTAGACAATACGCTGGTAGTCTATACCTCCGATCAAGGATTCTATATGGGCGAACATGGCTGGTTCGACAAACGATTCATGTACGAAGAATCCATGCATACGCCCCTCGTCATGCACCTGCCCAAAGGACTGGATGCAAGGGGGGATATTACGGAATTGGTGCAGAACATTGACTATGGGCCTACCATCCTTGACCTTGCCGGTATCAAAGTACCGGAAGATATGCATGGCATTTCCATGCTTCCGTTGCTCAAAGGCGGACATCCGGAAAACTGGCGTAAGGCATTGTACTATCATTTCTACGAATACCCTGCCGAACACATGGTGAAACGTCACTACGGGGTACGCACAGACCGTTATAAACTGATTCATTTTTATAATGACATTGATGTATGGGAATTGTACGACTTGCAGAACGATCCTACGGAAATGTGTAACATCTATGGTGAGCCGGGTACTGAGGAAGTGATTGCCGGGCTGAAAGCAGCCTTGCTGGATTTGCAGGAACAATATAATGATCCGGTGCGCTTCGGCCCGGAAAGAGACAAGGAATAATACATGTTTTCCCTAATATGACGATCTTATGAGATACTTTTTATTATTACTATTATGCTGGTTGCTTCCCCCTTTGGGCTGCCAGGCGGATAACTTAACTCAACCTTTATCCCTGGTTCCTTGCCCGGCTGCGATTGTGCCGGGCATGGGCCACTTCCAATTTACCGGTAAGACCGTATTTGCCGTGGAAAACGAAGCCCAGGCAGAAGTGGTGCGGCAGTTCACGGTACTTTTTACCAATGCCGCCGGTTTTACTCCCCGTATCAAGACGGAGAGTAAGAAAGGAGATGTCTGTCTTTTAACCGACGCTACTCTGAATCCCGAAGCCTATCGGCTGGAAATTACCTCGAAGAGAATTCGTATTTATGCATCAGAGGTGCAGGGCTTCTTCTATGCTTTGCAAAGCGTCCGCCAGTTATTACCGGCTGCCATTGAAGATACGCAGGTAAATAACGCCTTGTGGACGGTACCTGCCATGACTATTACCGACCAACCCCGTTTTGGCTATCGTGGGCTAATGGTTGACGTATGCCGTTTCTTCACTCCCAAAGAAAACCTGTTGCGCATCATTGACTGCATGGCTATGCTGAAGCTGAACAAACTGCATCTGCACCTGACGGATGACAACGGCTGGCGTATCGAAATAAAGCGTTATCCGTTGCTTGCCGAAGTGGGATCGCGCCGGGTGGAACGTCCGGGCGAACCGTTCTTCGACCGTCGTAATGCCCGTCAGGGAGAACCTACGGTGGAGAAAGGATTCTATACGCAAGACGATATCCGCGAGATTGTGGCTTATGCTATGGCACGTCACATCGAAGTGATTCCTGAAATAGAAATGCCTGCCCATAGCAATGCGGCATTGGCAGCCTATCCGTTGCTTGCTTGTCCGGTGGTAGATAAGTATATCGGGGTGCTGCCCGGACTGGGCGGTAACCATGCAGACATAATCTACTGCGCCGGAAACGATAGTGTCTTTACTTTCCTTGAAGGAGTGATTGATGAGGTTCTGGAGTTGTTCCCGTCCAGATATATCCACTTGGGCGGTGATGAGGCCTGGAAAACCCATTGGAAAGAATGTCCGCTTTGCCAGACGCGTATGAAGGTGGAAGGGCTGGAAGACGAAGAAGCATTGCAGGGATACTTCATGGCACGTATGGCACGCTATGTACAGGGCAAAGGTCGTGAAGTGATGGGATGGGATGAACTGACTAACACTACGATTCCTAAAGACGCCATTCTTTTCGGATGGCAAGGCTATGGACAAGCTGCATTGAAAGGCGCTGAACAAGGGCATCGGTTTGTCATGACTCCCGCACGTATCATGTATCTTATCCGCTACCAAGGCCCGCAATGGTTTGAGCCGCTGACTTATTTTGGAAACAACACGCTGAAAGACGTGTACGACTACGAACCCGTACAAAAGGAATGGACTCCTGCCATTACGAAACTCTTGATGGGTGTGCAGGCATCTCTTTGGACGGAGTTCTGTGATAAGCCGGAGGATGTGGACTATCTGATGTTTCCGCGCCTGTCTGCCTTGGCGGAAGTGGCTTGGACTCAACCGGGCCGTAAGAATTGGGGCTCTTACCTCAAAGCAATGGACCGGTTTAACGAACATATTGCGGCGAAAGGTATTGTTTATGCCCGTTCCATGTATAATATACAGCATACGGTAACTCCTGCCAACGGAAGCCTGCAAGTCAAACTGGAATGTATTCGTCCGGATGTGCAGATACGCTATACCACCGACGGCACGGAACCGGGTGTGCAATCGGCGCTTTATACCAAACCCTTGCAGCTTGCAACGGCTCAAACTGTAAAAGCAGCCACCTTTGCCAACGGAGAACAGATGGGCAAGACATTGGTTTTACCGGTAAAATGGAATAAAGCGACAGCCAAACCAATTTCCGGAGTTAATGCCGAAGGATTGAAATTATTGGTGAATGGTGTGCGGGGAAGTCTGAAACAAACAGACTTTGAATGGTGCTCTTGGATGAACAACGATACGATAGCCTTTACCGTCGATTTGCGGAAGAAAGAAGATATTCATACTGTTACACTGGGTTGTATCACTGTTTATGGAATGGCGGTACATAAACCCGCTTACATACAGGTGGCTGTGTCCGATGACAACCGTAATTTCCGTTCGGTTGGCGAGATACGCCATTCTCCGGAAGAAATCTTTCGTGAAGGCTCTTATATTGACGATTGCTCACTTGCTTTGGATAATGTGCGGGCACGCTATGTACGGATAACGCTTCATGGAGCAGGAACTTGCCCTGACACTCATATACGCCCCGGACAAGAAGCAAGACCTTATTTGGATGAACTTATAATAGAGTAAAAATAATAAAAACGAATATCTATGATTGACCGTATAAAACAACCGGCCCTTATATTGCTTGGAGCTATCTTTCTGCTTTTACCGCTTGCGGCGCAAGAGCAGCCCGAATGGCAAAGCCAGTATGCCATAGGACTGAATAAATTGCAACCTCATACTTACGTGTGGCCGTATGCTACGGTAGCAGATGCGGAGCAGAGTAATTATGAACAATCGCCCTACTACCTAAGTCTGAATGGTAAGTGGAAATTTCATTGGGTGAAGAATCCCGACAAACGCCCGAAAGACTTCTATAAACCTTCTTTCTATACCGGTGGTTGGGCGGACATCAATGTTCCCGGCAACTGGGAGCGTCAGGGGTATGGTACGGCTATCTATGTGAATGAGTCGTATGAGTTTGATGACAAGATGTTCAAGTTTAAGAAGAATCCGCCGTTGGTTCCCTACGAAGACAATGAAGTAGGTTCTTACCGTCGTACATTCAAGATACCCGCTTCGTGGAAAGACCGTCGGGTGGTGCTTTGCTGCGAGGGAGTTATCTCTTTCTATTATGTATGGGTAAACGGTACGTTCATCGGATACAATCAGGGCTCCAAGACACCCGCAGAATGGGATATAACAGATAAGTTGGAAGATGGAGAGAATACGATAGCGCTGGAAGTCTATCGTTGGAGTGCCGGTTCTTATTTGGAATGTCAAGATATGTGGCGTTTGAGTGGCATTGAACGCGATGTATATCTGTATAGTACTCCCCGTCAGTATATTGCTGACTATAAAGTGACTTCTTCACTGGAGAAAACGGACTATAAGGATGGAATTTTTGGTTTGGACGTAACGATAGAGGGCACTTCACCTACTGTTTCTTCTGTTGCGTACACGTTGAAAGATGAGAAAGGTAAAGTGGTATTGGCGGAAGAGATTCCGGTGAAGTCGCGTGGATTGAGCAATTTCATCACTTTCCCGGATAAGCAACTTCCGGCAGTGAAAGCATGGAGTGCAGAACATCCCAATCTTTATACGCTGCTTCTTGAGTTGAAGGATGCTGCGGGCAGGCTGACCGAAGTAACCGGTTGCCAGGTAGGTTTCCGTACTTCGGAAATAAAGGACGGTCGTTTCTGTATCAACGGTGTTCCGGTATTGGTGAAAGGCGTCAACCGGCACGAACACTCGCAGCAGGGACGTACTGTCAGTAAGGAACTGATGGAGCAGGACATCCGCCTGATGAAACAGAACAATATCAATACGGTGCGTAACTCGCATTATCCTACTCACCCTTATTGGTACACACTTTGCAACCGTTACGGATTGTACATGATAGATGAGGCGAACATCGAATCGCATGGTATGGGCTATGGCCCGGCATCGCTGGCAAAAGATACCACCTGGTTACCGGCACATATGGATCGCACGCAGCGTATGTACGAACGTTCCAAAAATCACCCAGCCATTGTTATCTGGTCTTTGGGAAATGAAGCGGGCAATGGGGTAAACTTTGAGCGGACATACGACTGGTTGAAGTCCGTCGAAAAGAATCGTCCTGTACAATACGAACGGGCGGAACAGAATTATAATACCGATATTTATTGCCGTATGTACCGCAGTGTAGATGAAATCAAAACTTATCTGGCTACACCGGGCATTTATCGTCCCTTTATTCTTTGTGAATACTTGCATGCCATGGGCAATAGTTGTGGGGGTATGAAGGAGTATTGGGATGTTTTTGAGAATAATCCGATGGCACAAGGCGGATGTATCTGGGATTGGGTAGACCAGTCGTTTCGTGAGATTGACGGTAACGGCCGTTGGTATTGGAGTTATGGCGGCGATTACGGACCTGAAGATATTCCGAGCTTTGGTAATTTCTGTTGCAACGGATTGGTAAATGCAGTTCGTGAGCCGCATCCGCATTTGATGGAGGTAAAGAAAATCTATCAGAATATCAAAGCAACCTTGGTCGATAAAAAGAATCTGACTGTGCGTGTTAAGAATTGGTTTGATTTTTCCAACCTGAATCAATACGTATTACATTGGAATGTAACGGCTGATAACGGCATGGTATTGGCGAAGGGAACCAAAGAAATGAATTGCTTGCCCCATGAAACAGCGGATGTGACGCTTGGTGCAGTCAAACTGCCGAGTAGGATGCGTGAGGCTTATCTGAACCTGAGTTGGAGGAGAAAAACGGCTTCTCCTATGGTAGATACTATTTGGGAGGTAGCTTATGATCAGTTTGTACTGTCCGGTAATACAAGCAGCAAGACTTATCTGCCGAAGACATCCGGTAAGGTGACATTTGCAGTGGACGAAAAGACCGGTGCTTTACAGTCGCTTGCTTTGGATGGCAAAGAATTGCTGGCAAGTCCGGTTACACTGAGCCTGTTCCGTCCGGCAACGGATAATGACAATCGTGATCGGAAAGCGGCACGTCTATGGCGTCAAGCCGGATTGGATAAACCGGTGCAGAAAGTAATAGCTCTTAAGAAAGGAAGAACTTCTACCACCGCAGTTGTGGAATTGCTGAATGAGGCAGGAAAGAAGTTGGGCGATGCTACTTTGGTATATTCATTGGCGCGGAACGGTGGTATCAAGGTACAGGCCGAGTTTATGCCGGATACTACGGTGGTAAGAGCAATGGCGCGTCTGGGACTGGTCTTCGAAGTGAACGATACCTATGGAAATGTATCTTATCTGGGACGCGGGGACCATGAAACCTATGCCGACCGCAAACAGTCCGGCAAGATTGGCATATACAATACGACTGTTGAAAGGATGTTCCACTACTATGTAAAGCCGCAGGCTACGGGTAATCGTACGGATGTACGTTGGATGAAGTTGGCGGATGAAGCTGACAATGGGCTGTTTGTCGATTCGAGCCGTCTGTTCCAATTTAGTATCTCTCCTTTCACAGATGAAAATATAGAAGAGGCTACCCATATTAACCAACTCGAACGCAACGGCAAGGTAACGGTTCATCTGGATGCCGAACAGTCGGGAGTGGGTACTGCCACTTGCGGACCTGCCACATTACCGCCTTATCTTGTCCCTGTGGATATGCAACAGTTTGATTTTACCATTTATCTTGTCAAATAGATACGGGCTTATTCTAAATTTTGTTCATAGTAAAAGACATCGGATTAACTATTTAATAGAACGTATATGATGAAACAAATATCGCTTTGGGTACTACTGCTTTGGGGCATCTTTTGTAGAGTACAAGCACAAGAAACCTATTATGAGAAACATATAATCTTCCCTGAAAAGGCTACTGCCGCACAGAAGTTGGACATGGCCTCACGCTTGGTTCCTACTCCACAACAACTGGAGTGGCAGCAGATGGAGTTCACCGCTTTCCTGCATTTTGGTATAAACACCTTTACGGGGCGTGAATGGGGGGACGGTACGGAAAATCCCGCTCTCTTTAACCCTACCGAACTGGACTGTGAGCAGTGGGTACGTGCACTCAAGGATGGAGGCTTTAAAATGGCAATTATCACAGCCAAACATCACGACGGCTTTTGCCTGTGGCCTACGAAAACTACCCGGCACTCTGTTGCGTCCAGCCCCTGGCGTGGAGGGAAAGGAGACTTGGTGCGCGAATTGCGTGATGCGTGCGACAAATACGGTATTAAGTTTGGTGTCTACCTCTCTCCATGGGACCGGAATGCTGCTTGTTACGGTGACTCTCCTGCCTACAACCAATTCTTCATCGAACAACTCACAGAGCTGCTGACGCAATATGGTGAAGTTCACGAAGTATGGTTTGATGGTGCCAACGGTGAGGGACCCAACGGTAAAAAGCAAGAATATGACTGGGATGCGGTGATGAAGACCATCCGTCGCCTGCAACCCAAAGCCGTAACTGCTATCATGGGTGATGACGTGCGCTGGGTGGGCAACGAAAAGGGAATCGGACGCGAAACCGAATGGAGTGCTACAGCATTGCCTCCGGGCATCTATCCCCGTTCGGAGGAATTGAGAAAAGGGTTGGGCATTTATGGTAAAGCCAAAGACTTGGGCGGTCGTGACATCGTGGCGCGTACCAAGGAGCTTTTTTGGTGGCCGTCCGAAGTAGATGTATCCATTCGTCCGGGTTGGTTCTATCATGCTGCGCAGGACAAACAGGTGAAGTCATTGGCGCATTTGGTAGATATTTATTTCAAGTCGGTAGGTTATAATTCGGTATTGTTACTTAATATTCCGCCTGATAAGCGCGGGTTGATTCATGAGAACGATGTGCAACGCCTGAAAGAACTTTCCGGCTATCTGAAGAAGACTTTCGGTAAGGATTTCCTGTTGAAGGGGAATGTCCGTTGGCAACCTGCAAGCGGAGATGTCCGCGAATATAAAGTGAAGAAGGATGCTGTGGTGAATACATTTCTTATTCAGGAAGATATTTCCAAAGGACAGCGTGTAGAAGATTTTCTCGTGGAAGCCTACTCTAACGGTTCGTGGAGGCATGTGGCGGAAGGTACGACGGTGGGGTATAAACGTCTCCTCCGTTTCTCGGATACCAAGGCGGAGAAGATACGGGTCACTGTCCGTTCGGCACGTGGTAAGGCGAATATCCTGAAAGTGGGACTTTTCTTCGCCGAACCTCTGAATGACGAGAATACGGAGGTGTTGCTGAGCGATATTCCGGTGGATGACTGGCGTGTGGTGGGCAATGAGCCTAATGCTCGTCAGGCTGTGGATGGCGACCGGAACACTGTATGGCGTACCGGCTCCTTAAAGCCTCTGGCGGTTGATATGGGACGTGAGTTACAGGTTACGGGCTTCAGTTATGCCCCGGCTACGGGTGATGACTTGGCGGGTACTATTTATAAATATGCTTTCTATGTCAGTCGTGATGGCAGGGAATGGACAAAATGTGATGCTGCCGGTGAGTTCAGTAATATTATGCATAACCCTGTTCCTTACTTCGTGCGTTTTGGAAAGAGCTACCGGGCACGTTACTTTAAACTTGAACCGCTTGCCGAAATCAACGGAAAGGCATCTACCGCCATTGGCGAGGTAGGTATTCTTGCTGTGAAAGGCATGCCGAAAGATGATGAAACATTAGTGTATGACCGTCCGGGAGCACCGTTGAAACTAAAGCCCGGTAATAGTCATCCGAAAGTGAAAGGGTGGCGTTTCTACACCGCTCATGAGTTCCTGAACCGTGATACGGAAAATAATCTTCCGAAAGGATTTATCGAACATAGGGGAGCGCACATGAGCCGTGCCGCGCGGGTGGACAATGCACGCTGTTCGGAAGTGAAGAACGGTGTGTTACAGATTCGTACCGTTGAGGAAGTTGATTCTGTGGACAATCGTTTCGGTGCCAATGTGAAGTTTTCTCATGGCTGTTACCGTACGGCCTTACCCGGAAGTAAGGAGTTCTGGTGTAATTTTACAGAGAATATGCGTATTGAGATTCGTTTTAAACGCAATGCTTATCAAGGCTTCAATGATGCGCTCTGGTTTATGGGGAACAATGACCGCCCTTGGCCTAAAAACGGAGAAATAGACTTATTGGAGAATCCGAAAAAGACGGTTAATAATCGTGCGCACTTTACGTTGCACTCGGAGAATTATTATGTCGGAGTAGTAGGAGGTAGCGGCAGTGTTACTTCTACAATTGATTTGGCTGATATGTCCCTGTGGAATATCTATTGGCTGGAATGGTATCCCGACCGTATAGTAGGAGGCGTGAACGGGCAGACCTATTTCGAACACCGTAAGGGAGCAAATGGCAATAAAGACTGGCCTTGGAGTGATCCCGAAGGTTTCTTCCTTATTTTCAGCACCGGTATTTCAACCAATCCTAAAGCGTGGCCCGGTGCGGTTATCCCTTCCGAGTGGAAGAAAGATGCTATGCCGACTATGTTTATTGATTGGGTGAGGGTGTATGTGAACAAGGATTATAAAGGTGAAAAAGCTCCGGATATAAAATTTTATTAAAGTGGACCATTTGTTTTATATCCTGAAAGAAAAAGAATAATTGCATCGAAAAGGACTGTTCCGAAATTAATCATCATTTTAATTTCGAAACAGTCCTTTCTACTATTTGATTAAACAAAATCCTTCAATTCCTGTTGTAGTTTTTGGCGGGTGAAGAATATGCGGCTCTTTACTGTTCCTAACGGAAGTCCCAGTTTTTCGGCTATCTCGCGGTATTTGAAACCGGAAACGTGCATGGAGAACGGGACTTTATATTCGCGTGGCAATGAATTGACGATGCGGTGCATCTCTTTCAGGTCGTATGCGCTTTCCGTACTCTCAAAAGCGTTGTCGCGCGGAAGATTCAGATGGTAAAGATTGTCTGTCTGGTCTACAAATGTCTGGTCGCGCACCACTTTACGGTAGTTGTTGATAAAGATGTTGCGCATGATAGTATATATCCAACCTTTGAAATTAGTATCGGGCATGTATTTATCTTCATTATCCA
>ENA-ORTM01000837-ORTM01000837.1-human-gut-metagenome-genome-assembly--contig:-NODE-837-length-35435-cov-13.724901_pt1 | contig 35435 bp, 43 predicted proteins | sample MGYA00241909_ERZ509182 | MGnify/ENA primary metagenome ERZ509182 (study PRJEB26280, sample SAMEA2338855) | human gut metagenome | biome: human gut; feature: human-associated habitat; material: faeces...
TATCATAGAAGACCTAATGCTTAATAGCTATTTACAGAAAAACTTTCATACTCTCATCTGAGATCGTGCAAGCGAATTCTTTTTACTCCCGATTTTTCAATTCCGTTGACCATACAATGTTCCATATATGATTTTGTAAAACGAAACAGCCTTTCGTGCTTCATAATTCCGTACAGATGACTGCAGTATTCTTGAAATTCCTCAACCAGAAAATCCGGAAGTGTAATTACCCTGATACTTTTTGGTGTTTTGGGTCTGGTAATCACATCCTTTCCTTTTAATCTTTGATAAGATTTGTTGACAGAAACCGTTTTTTCCTCAAGATTGATATCATTATAAGTTAAAGCCAAAAGCTCCCCGATTCTCATCCCTGTCCAGTACAGAAACTGAAATGCCATCTTCGCCTCCGGTTTATCATCTACTGTTTCGAGAAAAGTCTCGAATTCATCCTGCATCCAGAAGTCCTTCGGTTCTCCTTTGCTTTTCCCGATACTACCTGCTTTCCTGCAAGGATTATCTTTCAGATTGTAATACCGCACAGCATAATTAAAAATTGCCCCCAGCTGGCAGTTGATCGTTTTCAGATATGTCTCAGAATAATTCTGCTTCAACAACTCGTTCTGCCAGTTTCTGATATCTGCAACTGTAATCTCACTTAAGACCTTATGCTCAAAATATGGCTTGATTTTCAAATCAATGATATAACGTTTTGTGTACATGGTATTTTCACGCAGGCGGACTTCCATATCTTTGTAATATAGCTCAAGGAAATTACCAAACTCGATCTCAACACTCTGCGTCTGCTGCTGAAGGAAATCCCTCTCCCACTCTTTTGCTTCTCCTTTGGTCCGAAAGCCACGCTTCTGTTTTCTCTTCCGGTTTCCCTGCCAGTCCTTGTAATACACCTGTACTTTCCAGTTTTTTCCTTCTTTATATACTCCCATTGCTATTCCTCCACTTTCATGCCATAAATCTTCTCGGCAAGAAATTTCGTTGATATCTTTCCCGGAATGACCAGAAATCCTCGTTCTTTCAGTTCCTCGTTGTAGCCTTTTATGATTTTATATGCAAAGGCTTTCGATACTCCCAATACTGCACAAACATCATCTACGTTCATATACATTTTTTCCTGTGTCATACTCATATTGCTTTTTCCTCCGATAAATACTGTTCTACATGTTCCAGACCATAAATCTTGTCCTCAACATAACGAGTGGGCACCCGTCCTAAAATCACATAATAATTTTTATTTGCCAGGTCAGCATTCATCCGCTCCACTACCCGGTAGGCAAAAGATACCGAGATACCAAACACCTCTGCCACGTCTTCTACTGACAAATACATCTTTCTTTTACGCATGAAACCATTCCACTCCCTTCTCCTGCGGAATCTGACAGACATCCTCAATCCCGTAAAAACGTTCCACAAAATACTTGGTCGGAACCTTGCCTTTAAGAATCAGATACCCTTTCTTTTCCAGTTCGCTGTTCAAATTTGCAATAATTTCATAAGCAGAGGTTGTAGATACCTCCAAAAGTTCACATACATCCGCTGCTTTTAAAAATAATTTGTTCTGCATAATCAGTACCTCCTCAGTGCTCTGAAAGTTTTTCCTTCATATACACCGGACTGGCAGTAGTATTTTCGGACATGATTTTCCGAATCTTTGCAAATTTTCCGCTGATAAAATTTCCTCAATAATTCAAAAGCAATAAAAAAACAGTCTGTCATAATGAAAACTACTTCATCAAAACAAACTGTTCTAAAAAACATCCCTATATTCCCTTCTGGAAATGCAATGATATTCTGAAAAACTATATTTTTTCAGGAAATCCGGCTAGAGAAAAAAATAATTTTAAACTCCATTTGCACTCCAGAGACATAAAAAAATCCTCGGGAAAGCCCATAAATACAGGCTTTTCCGAGGATTGAACTTCTACTCAAACTCAATCGTAGCCGGCGGCTTCCCCGTACAATCATACAACACCCGATTCACTCCCTTAACCTCATTCACAATCCTGCTGGTAACCTTCCCCAGCACTTCCCATGGAATCTGAGCGGACTCTGCGGTCATGAAATCAGATGTAAGCACGGCCCTCAGGGCAACGGCATAATCATAGGTTCTCTCATCGCCCATGCATCCAACAGACCGCATATTGGTCAGCGCCGCAAAATACTGGCCCAGATTCTTATCCACTCCGGCCTTTGCAATCTCTTCCCTGTAAATCGCGTCAGCGTCCTGTACAATGCGGACTTTATCAGCCGTCACCTCACCGATGATCCTGACGCCCAGACCAGGTCCCGGGAATGGCTGTCTGAATACCAGATACTCAGGTATCCCCAGCTCCAGTCCGGCCTTTCTCACCTCATCTTTAAAAAGCAGCCTTAAAGGCTCTACCAGTTCCTTAAAATCCACATGCTCCGGCAGTCCGCCCACATTGTGATGGGACTTGATGACAGCGGATTTGCCCAGGCCGGACTCAATCACATCCGGGTAAATTGTACCCTGTACCAGGTAATCCACGGCGCCAATCTTCTTTGCCTCTTCCTCGAACACACGTATGAACTCCTCGCCGATAATCTTACGCTTTGCCTCAGGCTCCTCCACGCCCTTCAGCCTGGCGTAGAAACGTTCCTGAGCGTTGACACGGATAAAATTCAAGTCATAAGCGCCTTCCGATCCAAATACGGCCTCAACCTCGTCCCCCTCATTTTTGCGCAGCAGACCGTGATCCACGAACACGCAGGTAAGCTGTTTGCCAATGGCTTTGGACAGCATAACAGCAGCCACAGAGGAATCCACGCCGCCTGACAGAGCACACAGCACCCTGCCGTTACCTATCTTCTCCCTCAAAGCCTTGATGGTGGTATCCACAAAGGAATCCATCTTCCAGTCGCCGGAGCATCCGCAGACATTATATACAAAATTGGAGAGCATCCTGGTGCCTTCCCTGGTGTGAACCACCTCAGGGTGGAACTGCACCGCATAAAAATTCTTCTCCTGACACTCCATGCCGGCTACTGGACAGGAATCTGTATGCGCAGTGATACGGAAGCCCGCCGGAACCTCTGCAATGTACACACCGTGGCTCATCCAGCATACGGTCTTGGGAGAAACGCCCTCAAACAGCTTGGAGGAAGTATCCACATCCACTTCTGTGTGTCCGTATTCGCTGACCACAGCCTTCTTTACAACGCCGTCCAGCAGATAGCTCATAAGCTGGGCGCCGTAGCAGATTCCAAGGACTGGTATTCCCAGTTCAAATATCTCCTTTGAGCAGCGAGGTGCCCCGTCTTCAAACACAACGTCCGGTCCGCCTGTGAAAATGATTCCCTTTGGATTCATTTCCTTAATTTTCTTCAGGCTCATATCATAAGGATGCACTTCACAGTATACGCTGCATTCGCGGACACGGCGTGCAATCAGCTGGTTGTACTGGCCGCCAAAGTCCAGTACGATAATCATCTCTCTGTCCATGAGATTCGTTCCTCCATTATTTTACGGATTTTCCCACCAAAACAATTATAGTAAAACTGTATCCCAGAACGGGTTTGAAAATACCCTGTATCCGACGTCCCGCAACAGCCTGTCTGCTGAAAGCTGTGCGTAACCCGCCTGCTTCCGCCGCTGCCAATGCCGAAGGCTTAACCAGATACAAACCATTTCCAAACCCGCCCTTATTATATACCTTGACCCAATTTACCGAAAAATATTTATTTCCCCATAAATTGAAAGAGATTGTACAGAATAGTACAATCTCTTTTTTATCTTTCGTATGTATACATTATAAAGCAGAGGACGACAAATATCAAGCTATTTCGACATTTTTTTTGACTTTTTTACTGATTTTTTATGCTGAACTCTTTTTACTGACTGAAGTGATAAGTCAACCTCAGGAGAATTTGACATGGAAACGGGAATTTCATCTTTCATACAAATTACTTGCTGATTTTACGTGCTGATTTTTCTGCTTTATTGAGTTGAATTTATTCTTAAACAGTTACTCGGAGTTATCTATATTTCGGAATCTCTTTCTACGTATTTTTACCGACAGTCTCTTTACTGCATATATTTTCCCAACAAACCACTTTCATCCATTTAACCGGCATATTACTCAGCCGGTCTTTCGTCTCAGTCTTTCGTCCCAGCCTTTCGTCCCAGCCCTTCATCTCAGCCCTCCATCCCAGCCTTTCATCCCAGCCCTTCATCCCAGCTTTTCCCGCCCGTCTTTCCTCCTTATATTCCCCTCTCGTCCTCAGCCCCATCTTCTACTCTGCCGCATATCGTTTAATCAAATTACATCCTTCCGCAGAATCCTTGCAATCCTTTCCTCATCCAGTCCCCGGATTACCTCCACGGCCATCCTGACAGTGGCGTCCACGTCTTCTTCTGCGCAGAAATTATAGTGGCTGTGTACATACCTGGACGGAATGCCTAACACCAGCACCGGCACTGCCTTTCCCGTGAGGCTGATTTTTCCGGCGTTTGTGCTGCCGCCCCGGCGCACCGCATCCTGGTACTTGATTCCCAGCTTATCTCCTGTCTCCTGGGCAAAACGTATGAATTCCACGTTGGAAATGTAGCTGTTGTCCATGTGGCGAATCTGCACCCCGCTCCTTAAACAGCCCTGGGCAATACCGGCCCGGAAATAGAAATCATCCGCCGGTGATCCCTCAAACACAATGGCCAAATCAGGCCGAACCTGCTGGGCTGTCACCGTGGCTCCCCTGGTCCCCACTTCCTCCTGGGCCGCGAATGCGCCTACCACTTCAACCTCCAGCTGGTCCGCCTCATCCTTAAGTGCCTGCATGGTGTCGATAATGCTCACGCAGCCCAGGCGGTTGTCAAAAGCCTTGCCGTACAGGATTCTATTTTCCTCATGATACTCAAAGCTTACATCCGGCATGATGGGGTCGCCCGGGCGGATTCCATAGACCTCCATCACTTCCTCCCTGCTGCTGGCTCCCACATCCACCAGGATATCCTCGATTGCCAGGGAGTTGTCGTTTTTCTGGGCCGCTGTCAGAAAATGCACTGGTTTGGATGTGGTGATTCCCCTGTGCTTTTTCCCGTCCCTTGTCCTTACAATGACAGAGTGGGCAGGCAGGCTGGTGAGATGGAATCCTCCCAGCATCAGGATACTTAAAAGCCCGTTTTCTAGTATGGACTGTACCATGAATCCGCACTCATCCAGATGGGCATCCAGCATGAGCACGGGGCGTCCGGCCTTTTTCTTCTTCATGGTGGCGTAAACATTGTACATAGCATCGTTTACAACGTCCAACCCCCCGCACCAGTTCTTTACTTCCCGGATGACCTCGTCCTCAAATCCACTGGGACCAAAAGCATTGGTCAACGCTTCGATTTCTTTTATGTTTGCCATGATTTCCTCCAGGTATGAGACACAAAGTGCCGCATCACACGGTACCGCTCCTGCCATACCATGCCTGCGGCACTGCATCTGCTTTACTTAATTCTGCTTCATTTGATTCTGCTTCATTTGATTCCGCTTTACTTCATTCTGTTTGATTATTCTGTCTTACTTCATTCCTTAAACCTTAGTTCTCACTTCTCACAAGCCTTACAGTGAAACCTTCTTAAGCTCTTCGATCAAATCCAGGATATAGTCGGCTGTGGTCTGTACCATCTCCTGGCCCCACTCCACGGTAGCGGTGTTTGGATGATCTGGTCCAATCCATCCGTTGTCCGTTACCTTTGGTGTGTTCCTGAGAATTTCAATCTCAACACCCTTGAAGCGCACGGTACGGAAGCCGGTTGCCACCAGATTGTCTGTGAGATTGGTCATTTCCAGAGGAAGGTCAATCTGGCTCATGTCCACCAGTGAGGGGTCAACTGCCATGATGCCCGCTGTCTCCTCGCCGCCGCCATGTCCTCCCTTCCACTCTGGCTTCATATCCCAGGCCATCAGCCACCAGTTCAGCATCACGACCATGGCGCCCTTCTTGTCAAATTCCAGGCCGATGCGCTCGATGGTCTTGATATTCCCTCCGTGTCCGTTGAGCACCAGAATTTTCCGTGCGCCGTGCTTGTACAGCCCGTCCACAATCTGGTATACGTACTGGTACAGTACGTCGGAATCAATGTCGATGGTTCCCGGATAATCAGCCAGTGACTGGCATGCTCCGTAGGGAATCATGGGCGCGATGAGGATGTTGTCATTCTTTTCCTCAATCAGATCCAGGATTTTGTCAGGTATCAGGGTGTCGGTTCCCAGCGGCATATGGCGTCCATGGCACTCCGTACTGCCGATTGGAAGAATGACCATGTCATTTTCCTTAAAATACCGTTCCGCTGTTGGCCATGTAATCTTTGATAATCTCATGATGCATCTCTCCTTTGACTTCTCTTATTTTGCAACCTTTACATGATCCAGCTTGTGGTAGCCGATTGGATCCATCACGAAACCTTCCACCTTGGCGCCTGCGCCCGCGGTGATGGTGCTGTAGTAAATAGGTGCGTTGTTGTTTACTTCTTTTAACTTCACAGCCAGGTCCTCATATGCCTTCAGTCTCACGGACTCGTCTGCGCTGGTTCTTCCTGTCTCAATGAGCTTGTCTACCTCAGGGTCTGCGATGAAGCTGCGGTTTCCGGCTGCTCCCTGCTGTGAGGAGTGTTCCAGTGAATAGTAGGTGTAGTCCGCGTCTGTGGTGGAGGTCACCCAGCCAAAGTACCCCATGTCATGCTCGCCTGCGGAAGTCCTGGAAATGAAGCTGCCGAATTCCATTACCTCGATGTTGCAGGTGATTCCCACATCCTGAAGCATGGCCTGTACGGCCTGGCATACCTCTACACGTGTCTGGTTGTCATTTACCCAGATGCTGGTCTCGAATCCGTTTGGATATCCGGCCTCAGCCAGAAGGGATTTTGCCTTCTCAGGGTCATACTCATAAGCGCCCGGGCTGAAGTATCCGAATACAGCCGGTGCGATGATGGCGTCAGCCGGCTCTCCGGATCCGCTGGCAATGGTGTCGATAATCAGCTGTCGGTCAATGGCGTAGTTAACGGCATCCCTTACCTTCTGGTCATCATAGGGCGCTTTGTTCATGTTCATGGAAATGTAGTAGCAGGTCAGGGACGGAGCCTCGAACAGCTGAAGATCGGAATTGCTCCTTACCTTCTCCAGGTCGTTGGGAAGCAGGTCGTAGGCCAAGTCCACTTCTCCGGTCTCCAGGGCGATGGTTCTCTGGGATGCCTCAGGAATCACCTTCATAACCAGCTTCTGTGTCTCTGCCGGTCCTGCATAGTAATCGTCAAAGCGCTCCAGTGTAACGGAATCCCCCTGCTTCCACTCTACGAACTTATATGGGCCTGTGCCGATTGGATGAAGCTTGAAGGCTTCCTCGTCCGCTTCCACCACTGCCTTTGGAACAATGGCTGCAAACGGTACGGAAAGATTTCTGAGAGCCGGTGCGTAAGACGCCTTCAGCTCTACATTGACCGTATAATCATCTACCACGTCCACCTTGTCGATAAAGTCAACAATGTAGGAAACCGCAGCGGAATTAATGGCTCTGTCCAGGGAGAACTTTACGTCCTCTGCCTTCACCTCGGAACCGTCGTGGAATTTTACGCCCTGGCGGATGTGGAATGTATAGGATGTATCGGAATTCTGATCCCAGCTCTCCGCAATCTGGGGCTGCAGCTCTCCGGTAGCAGCGTCAACAACGGTCAGCGTGTCGAAAATCTGATCCGTTACCTCTACGGCCGGCGTCTCCTTGCCCTGATGCGGGTCTAAGGAAGTAACATCAGCTCCCTGTGCCCATACCACCGTGTCCTTGTACTCCCCGGAACCGCCGGTGCTTCCTCCTGCCTCTGTTTCCTTGGAACCTGCCTGTGTCTGAGCGCTGCCGCCTTCCGTGGAGGTCTGTCCGGACTTGGAACAACCGGCTGCACTTACTGCCATTGCTGCCACTAAGGATAATGCAATGACTTTCTTCCATGTTTTTCTCATACTAGCTCCTCTCTTTCTTACATTTCTCTCTGTCAATATTGCTCTATAAACACCGGGGTTCAGGCGTCCGCCCTGGATTTTCCCGGAATTTATCCCTGCTCCTGGACCATACGGCAGCTCACAAAATGCCCTGGCTCCATTTCCTTTAAAGTCATTTCATTGTTGGTACAGCCTTCCGTCGCATAAGGACAGCGTTTTGCGAACCTGCATCCCGGCTCCGGATTGATAGGCGATGTGAGCTCGCCCTTTAGCGGAATGCGCTCCATCTTAAAATCCGGATCGGGAACCGGTATGGCTGACAGCAGCGCCTTTGTGTATGGATGCATGGGGTTCTTAAACAGTGCCTTGGCAGGCGCCGACTCCACCATCTGTCCCAGGTACATGACCACGATGTCATTGGAAAAATGCCTTACCACCGACAAATCGTGTGTAATAAACATATAGGTAAGGTTCAGCTCCTCCTGCAAATCCTGCATCAGGTTAAGAATCTGGGCCTGGATGGATACGTCCAGGGCCGACACAGGCTCGTCGCATACGATGAACTTCGGATTAACCGCCAATGCCCTGGCGATTCCGATTCTCTGGCGCCTGCCGCCGTCCAGCTCATGGGGATATGTATTTACCAGACGCTTGGCCAGCCCCACCAGGTTCATGATTTTTTCCACCCGCTGGGTGATGGCGGCCCTTTCACTGGCCTTGTAAATGCCCTGCACCAGCAGAGGCTCTATGATTGCCTCGCTGACCGTCATCCTGGGATTCAGGGAAGCAAAGGGGTCCTGGAATATAATCTGCATATCCTTCCTCAAATCCTTTAGCTGCTTCTTGTTGCAGCCCAGGATATCCCTGCCCTCAAAATAAACCTTGCCGCTTGTGGGTTCGTGAAGCCTTAGGATAGCCCTGCCCATAGTGGATTTTCCGCATCCGGACTCCCCTACCACTCCCAGGGTCTCTCCGGTACGGATGGAAAAGTTAACATCGTCCACCGCGTGGAGAGTGCCCTTTGGGGTCGTAAAATATTTTTTCAGATGTTCCACACGTAATATCTCTGTTTTCTGTTCCTGCATATGTCAATCTCCTTTTCTCAGCGGTAGCGGATGCAGCGGACCTGATGGGTTCCGTCTACAGTCACCATCCCCGGATGGTCCTTGGAACATTCAGGAACCGCATACTTGCATCTCTCGCAGAAAACGCAGCCCTCGGGCAGCTTGGTGGGGTCGGGCATCATGCCGTCAATGGCCCAAAGCCGCTTCACATCGCTTGTCAGGCTGGGAATGGAACCAAAGAGTCCTTCCGTGTACGGATGTCTCGTATCCTTGTATATCTCCCGCAGGGTTCCGTATTCCACCACTTCCCCCGCATAGATGATTGCCACATAATCACAGTTCTGGGCAACCACTCCCAGGTCATGGGTAATGAGAATCATGGATGTGTTATTTTCGGATTTAAGCTTGTATATCATCTCCAGCACCTGGGCCTGTATGGTAACGTCCAGGGCCGTGGTGGGCTCATCCGCAATGAGCAGCCTGGGGTTGCAGGCCAGGGCGATTGCAATGACCACTCTCTGCTTCATACCGCCTGAAAACTGGTGGGGATACTCTCCAAAGCGCTCCGCAGGAATTCCCACTCTCTCCAGCATGTTTTCAGCCCATTTTCTGGCTTCCTGCCTGGACAGGCTGGTGTTATGGTTCTCGATCACCTCCATAATCTGCTCGCCTATCGTGAGCACCGGGTTCAGGGAGGTCATAGGGTCCTGGAATATCATGGATATGTCCCTGCCGCGAATGGCCTCCATCCCATTGGTGGAAAGCTTTAACAGGTCCTGTCCCTCAAAAATCACCTCTCCGCCCAGAATCTTGCCCGGAGGATTGGGAATCAGCCTCATAATTCCTTTTGCCAGCGTAGTCTTTCCCGCACCTGTCTCTCCCACCAGTCCAAGGGTCTCTCCCACGCCGATATGTATATTGACGCCGTTTAGCGCCTTTACCACTCCGTCATCCGTTTCATAGTGGATGACCAGATCTTTTACTTCCAATAATGGTTTATCTGCCATGTCATACTCGTCCTTTCTTAGTGTTCATCCATCAGCTCTTCAAACGCGGGTCAAGGGCATCTCTCAGTCCGTCTCCCACCAGGTTAAGGGCCAGGATGGTAAGCATGATTCCCATGCCGGGGATGATGGTGACATGCCATGCGTCGCGGATATAGCTTCGGGCGTTGGACAGCATTGCTCCCCACTCAGGGGTGGGCGGCTGGATGCCAAGTCCCAGGAAGGAAAGTCCCGCGATGGAAAGGATGGCTCCCGCGATTCCCAGGGTCACCTGTACGATAATCGGCGCCATGGAATTGGGAATCACGTACTTGATGATGATGCGCCAGTCGCTGCAGCCAATGGAGCGGGCCGCTTCGATAAACTCCTGGTCCTTCACCGTGAGCACCGATGCCCGCACCGTCCTGGCAAAGGTAGGCACATAGGAGATGGCAATGGCAATCAGCACATTGGTGATGCTGGTTCCCAGAGCCGCCACGATGGCGATAGCCAGAAGCATGGATGGAATGGCCAAAAGAATATCCATAATTCTCATGATCACATTGTCAGCGGTCTTGCCGTAGTACCCGGCAAAAGCTCCCAGTAGCCCGCCGAAGATACATGAAATAATGATGGCCACGGTTCCCATGAACAGCGAGTACCGGACCGCCCACAGCATGCGCAGCAGCATGTCCCTTCCGAACTCATCCAGCCCAAAGGGGTGTGCCGGGCTTGGTCCCTGAAGACGTCCTCTCAGGTCCTGCTTTACCACATAATTCAGGTATATGGATTTGCCTGTGACCGCGTCAATAATAATGGTTGCTATTGCTATGATGACCAGTGCCAGGATAAAATACATGCCAATCATGGCCAGCCGGTTCTTTTTGAATCTGCGCCATGCCTCGCCCCACAGGGAGCGCTGGTCGCCCTCCGCTTCCGCGGCAATCAGATGTTTCTTTCCCATGAACTGCACCTACTTTCTCTTGTATTGTGATTTAATTCTCGGGTCCACAAAGGCGTATATGATGTCTACCGTCAGATTGACCACGGTAAACATGATTGCCAGAAAGATAACTGACCCCAATACCATGGGAATATCTTTTGACTTGATGGAATCCACCATGAGACGTCCCAGGCCCGGCCAGGAAAATACGGTCTCTGTCAGCATGGCGCCTCCCAAAAGAGTGCCAAACTGAAGTCCCACTGCCGTGATAATCGGAATCATGGCATTCTTAAGCATATGGCGTGTGGTGATTTTCTTATCGGAAACGCCCTTTGCCCTGGCAGTGTCTATGTAATCCTGCCGGATAACTTCCAGCATGGATGAACGTGTCATACGCGTAATCATGGCTGCAGCCCCCGTGCCCAGCGTCACCGCCGGAAGGACCAGGCTTTTGATGAGAGGTATGAATCCCTCCCCCATTCCCTGTGAAGGCAGCCAGCCCAGGGTCAATGCGAACATAATAACCATCAGCAGGCCGAACCAGAAGTTAGGCATGGCCACGCCAATCAGCGAGAGCAGCATGGCTGTATTATCCATCAGGGAGTACTGTTTCTTGGCGGAAATGATTCCCGTGGGAATTCCAATCAGAATGGCTACCAGGATACCCGCCACTGCCAGCACCGCTGTGTTGGGAAACCGCTCCATGACCTGTGACCATACACTCAGGTTATTTTTATAGGATGTGCCCAGGTCGCCGTGAAGCATGTTAATCATGTAATGTCCGTAACGGACCAGCAGAGGGTCGTCCAGTCCCAGCTCCTTCCTCTTCATGGCCAGTGCCTCGGCTGATGCCTGGTCACCCAGAATGATTGCCGCCGGGTCGCCCGGTGACAGGTTCAGAATGAAAAACACAATGAACGTCACGCCGATGATGACCGGAATCAGCATAAGCAGTCTTTTTAACACATACTTGTACATTTTTCTCTCTCCAATCCTCGTGTATTTACTGCATTAACGCAGCGAAGCAAAATACATATTTCGCGACCCCCACAGGGGTTTGAAACCAAAATAATAAAAAAGAAGCCTTAGGATTTGAAACTCCCTCGCTTCATACAAATTATAAAACAATATATTAATATTGTCAACAATCATTGTTTAAATTTTACACTTTAAATATTTTGTCAACATTTCTATTGTGCTAATTTTTAAATCTATGCTATAATTGTCTTTATATTAAATCTAAGTGTCTCTCTGTGGCGCACACGCCATGGAGCCCGCACATGCTTGGGAGGTAAGAAAAGTTGAAACAGATTGGCGGATTTTTTACATATGAACCACTGCCCGAAACTGAAAACCATTATCTGGAAAACCTATGCCCTCCAGGGGGAAGCCTGCGCTTTTTCATGTCCGGCAGATGTGCCAACTACTATGCGCTACAGGATATCTGCCTGACCGACACCAAAAAGGCGGCCTATGTGCCTGTCTACACCTGTGAGACAGTCCTTGCCCCTTTCCTGAAAGCCGGCTATGAACTTTTATTCTACGATGTATCTAAGGATTTGACACCCATCTTCGACGAAAGGGTCCTGGACCGCATCAGCGTCGTCAATCTCTGCGGCTATTACGGCTTTTGCAGCTACGACAGGGAATTTATACGGAAATGCTCTGAACGGGGCATCATTATTGTGGAGGATACGACCCACTCCCTCTTCTCATCTGACGGTGTTGACCCTCACTGTGATTACGTGGTGGGCAGTATGCGGAAATGGATTGGAGTACCGGCCGGCGGATTTGCCATTAAAAGGAAAGGCAGCTTTTCCCTTCCCGTCCTGCCCCCTGACGAGACTCATCTTTCCATGCGCAGTATTTCCATGAGAGGCAAACAGCAGCTTCTCCAATCAGGAACTCCCGACCCCCAGGCCATACAGAAGTTCAATGATACCTTCTGGGACGCCGAGATGATGCTGCGCCGCATCTTTGATTCCTATGGAAGCGACCGGGATTCAGAGTATATCATACGGCACTATGACTTTGAGCAGCTGAAACAGAGACGCCGCGCCAACTATCAGTATCTGCTGGATCATATGCCGGAACACCCCCAGCTTACCGTGATATTCCCGGTTCTAAAAAAAGGCACTGTTCCCAGCCACTTTACCGTGTATGCAGAGGACAGGGACATGGTTCAGTCCTATCTGGCGGGACGCGGCATCAAGACCACCACCTATTGGCCCCAGGGCCCCATGGTGGACACCGAAGGCCATGGCGACGCGGCCTACATATACAGCCATGTGCTGTCCTTTACCTGCGACCAGAGATACGAAACTGAGGATATGGAGTATATCTGCAGACAGATAGAGGACATGCCTGAAAAATAAGAACTGAAAAATAAGTCCCTAAAAATAATTTTAAAAAGCGGAAATACCGGAACGTGATATAATCGTATTCACGTCCTGCATTTCCGCTTTTCCATGTCCGCTCTAATTCTTTTATTCCTGCATCCCCAATTACACATGATAAAACAGTTCCTGGTTCTTCATCTTCATTCCAATCCGGTAAATTCTCTCACCGTTGGCTATGTAGTGGGAATTGATTGCGCTCCTGGACTGTTCAAGGTTCCCCCGCTGCAGGATTTCTAAAAGCCATTTATGCTCCAGATAGTTGTTTCCCCGCCGTCCTGCCTGGGCAGCAATATCTTCCTGGTCCAAATCCGCCTGCATTTCAGATACATACTCATTGATTTGTTTGATGGTGTAGAACATGGCTCCGTTTAAGGGGCTCAGTGTCTCCCACAGACTGGTCAGGCGCTCCATCTGGCCTGATAATAAAATCTGTTTATGGAATATCTCATCATACTTGATGATTTTCCCCATGTCGTCCTCTGCCACAGCCTCCTTCATGGCCAGCACCGCATCCTCCATGAGAAAAATACTGTCGCTCAGTAGACGTCCCCCGCACCGCTCCAGGGCCAGGTTCTCCAGGTTGCCGCGCAGAAAGAATATCTCATAGGCGTCCTTGGGCGAAAGCATGGAGACAGAATACCCTTTATTGGTCTCATAATCCAGAAATCCCTCGTACATCAGCTGCTTCAGCGCATCCCGCACCGGCCCCCGGCTCATTCCCAGCTTTACCGCTATATCATTTTCAACAAGCTTTTCTCTCTGGGCCAGCTTTCCCTGAAGAATCTGTTCCCTTACATAATCTGCTGCCACCTCTGAAAGACTTCGTTTTTTTTCCTTATCCATAACACTCCCCGCTCCTAGCACTGCTCTTTAACCTGTCCATTATAACGTAGGCCCTGCGCAAATGTCAAAGGATTTTCAATACCCATGATATTTTATGATGATATTCTATGCGTGGAGCCGAGGATAATAAGAAAACCAACTATCAATTAAAATGCGGTCATTTCAAACCGCTTCTGAATGGGTGTTGACTTCAATAAAATCCTGCACCCGGCGGAGTTCATCAGCAAACCGAAGGATAATGCTAATGTTACCGCCCTCATGAACAATGATATTGTCAACCAGTTCAATCAAAATTTCCCTGGTTAGAGTGGTGATATTCTCATACTTGCGGAACGCTACCAGAAACGGATTTTCAATGTCTACGCCGTTTTCCTGTTCGGCCCTCTCGTCTTGTAATTTTTTAATTACAGCATTTATTTCTTTTTCCTGTTCCTCATAATCTTCCCGCATACGGCGATAATCGGATTGACTAATCTCATTATCTTTCCAGTCTTGATAAATGGCCTGTTTGTATCGAACTACTTTGGCAAGTTCCCGTTCCTTTTGGGAGATGGCCTCTGATAACTTCTTATCCTGGCTTTTCATAATAGGGGCTCTGTTAATTTGCTCTATGGTCTTTGTGTAGTCGATTGCCAGATATACATATTGCTGAATTGCAAACAGGACAGCCGCTTCTAAACGTTCATGCTTAATGGAATGTTTCGTACAGGCCTTTTTAGAACGTCTTTTATAGGTAGAGCAATAATAATATACGTTCCCTTTTACCTCACTTCTTATCATAGCTTTTTGACAATCTGCACATCGTAAGAAACCGCTGAACAGATATAAGGTGTCATTTTGGGGAGAAGTACGAGTGTCTTTCTGCAATAACCGTTGAATTTTATCAAAAGTTTCCCAGTCAATAATTGGTTGATGTTTTTCCTTCACAATCGTCCATTCTTCCTCTGGAACCTGCTCTTGTATATGAACTTTGTAGCTCTTAATACGAGAACGCCCTTGTACCATATCCCCGCAATACATTTGATTTTTAAGTATCGCTCCTACTGTCTTTTCACTCCAAAGGGGATTTTTTGCTGGATCACTATGGGGATTTTGGTATTTCAGCCCCAACCGTTTTTGCTTGTATATAGTTGGGCAGGGAATACCATGGTCATTTAAGTATCGTACAATGGAAAGTTTACTCATACCGTCCAGATATTTTTCAAATATCTCCTTTACAACTTCCGAGGCTTCTTCGTCAATAATAAATGCACTTTTATTTTCAGGATTTTTCAAATATCCGTATGGAGCAAATGCACCGATAAACTCCCCCTTGTTGCGTTTTGTCCGAAAGGTTCTTCGCACATCTTCGGATGTTCTTGCCGCATAACGGTCATTCATCAGGCCGTTTATAGGTATTTCCATGTTCTGCATACAGTCTGGATTGGCGAAAGTATCAACATAAGGGTTGCCAAATGCGATAAAACGGCAACTGTATGTAGGAAGATACTGCTCCAAAAACTTCCCTTGGTCGGCATAATTGCGAAAGGCCCGGGCAAGAGTTTTACAAACAACACAGTTTACATTACCCTCACGAATATCTTTTGATAACCTTTGAAAATCGGGACGGGTATCTTCTGTTGTCCCAGAACGGCCATCATCAATATAAATATCATAAATGATATACTTTTCGTTGCAGAACTTTTCCTCTACAAATTCCAGATTTATTTTTCTCTGGTTGGTTACACTTTCGGATTCGTCGTTATTTCTTAAATCTTCTTTGGAAAGTCTGATATAAATACCGATTTTCCATTCAAATGCTTTTGTGCTTTCCTGCTTTTGAATTTCAGTGATAACACGGCTCTTTCGCGCCATGTGAACCTCCTTCCCTTATCACTTTACACCTATATTATACCATTTATAGGTGGCGTGAACAATGTTGTCGAGCCTTTGCAAACCTTGTCCGTAGGCCGACACAAGCGGCCTGAACCTTTGTTACAGGCCGCTTTTTTTACGTTGAAGGAAGTCAGAAAAACAATCTTGGAGGGGCGGGGCGTTATCCAGAAATTCCAGTTTCACGCCCATGTCGCCCACTCGAAAGCAGTACGGATTTTTTACCTTGCGGAGCACCTGCGCCGCCCGCTGTTCTCTCGGAACCGTGTTATCGAAGGCCAGCCCGGACACATCAACTAAGTCCTCTTTGTTGACTGTCGTTATATCAACGCCTGCGAGTTCCGATAAATGAATTTGATTTTGCATGGATATTCGCCCCCTTTCTTCCATGTGTATGTCATTCCCTGATTGTCCTATGAGGAAATGACAAAGGGCGGCCCGCTTATACGCGCCGCCCTTTGCCATCTGCTCATAAGACCTCGGGCCAACTTGGCCCGAGGTCAGAGCAAAAGAAAGGTTTAGTAGGGACTTTGGCAATAGTGCTCGTCAGCTTCTTCAATGGATTTCATATCGAAAACCCAATGAAGCTCACGAACCACCCGTTTAATGTCCTCGGGCTTGAAGTTACAGTTTTCCATCGCCCAAATGACGTAACCGCGGCAGGCGTTGTTGCTCCACCGCTCGGTCAATATCATATCCAAAGTTAAATCTTTTTCCATTTCGATTCTCCCTATTTCAAAATAGGTGGAGCGCCGCGCCGGGAAGTTTTGGGCTGTTATCAGACAGATTATCCAGCCGGGCGCTCCTGATCGTTTGCTTCAACAGATAACCCGGACGGGCGGCGGCTTGTCCACCCCATAGGAATTTCACCTCTCCCCATTCTTATGGCAAGGCGTTCTCAATGCCTGCGACGGCTCACGGCCTGATGGCCGCTTCAACGCTCGGACTATGACTAAACGCAAGTATCAAGGCTTGTATACCTTATCCGGCTGGGCCCGCCTCGGCCCGCTTGCGGCATGAGCCTTGTCGCTCTCTCTATTCTCTGGCAATAGAGGTCGTGGCGGGCCTGTCACTTAGCATACGCACCCTTCGTATCCGGGTATCTTTTTATGAAATTGTCAAGCTACACGGGGGAGCTTCCAACCTCGGGCCAACTCGGCCCGAAGTAGTTATCCCTCTCAATAGCCATGAGATTTTCCGAGCGATTGTTCCGCCTGCCAAAACGTATTTTTCAGAAACTTTTCCATGTTCCGAAGCCCGCGTTCTATACTTTCGGAAACACGGCTTTTCGCTACACCTTCGGCCCGCGCAATCTCGGTTTTGCTCAAGCCGAGTATGTAATGGGCATAGACCCTCCGGCCCTGTGTATCCGGGAGTGCGTTCAGGGCGGCGCGGAGCTCCTGTGCCGTAACCTTGCGCTCATAGAGTTCACAGGGAGACAGAGCAACAAAAAGAGCTTCGTGCTCGATACCGTCTCCGGCGTCCAGCGAAAAATATGCCTTATTCCAGTACACACGGCGGATATAATTCCGCTCAATGCGCTCGGCTTCAGCCAGAGCCGCCGCTACTTCATCAGAGACTTCTACAAACAGATCGTTATGGTAAAACGGGTAAAGATCTTGCAAGTTAATCTTCTTCATAGTAATACCTCCATTCCGGTTTTGGTGGATGAGTGAACCGAAATGGAGAGGGAGGGGAACGGCAACGGGGCAGTTCTTTTCTACTTAGAACCTCGGGCCAACTTGACCCGAAGCTGTCTTGTAAGAAAAGAAAAGCGCCCGACTGCAAAACGCAATCGAGCGCAAATGATATATAAGCGACAATATAATGATATGTGTAATCATCTAAAAAGCCAGAATGCCCCGTAGCGAAGGGTGGGCTTTTTTTGATAAAAAGGTTGTCGGATTATGTCGATAAAATAAAGACACGGCGATACCTCCTTGATACCGCCGTATCCTCAAAAAAGGGCGACTTCAACACACCCTCCGTAATTCCATTTTGAAAACGGAAAACGGCGGCTTTGATTTCTCAAAACTGCCGTTTCCTGCTGTTATGCAGACAGCAGTTTCTTTTTGCAAAGTTTGTCTTAATCGTCCTCGTAATCTTTTGGACGATTGTTAGAATTTTTCTTTTGATTATACTTCTTCATAATTACGATTTTGAGAAGCCCAACAGCAATCAAAACACCAATTAGTATCAGCCACCAATACCAAGCCATATGTATCACCTCCTAACCAGCTAATTTTTTTATTAACTTGCTTGCCAAAACATAAAACCATACAGAAGCAACCAGTAAGGCAATCAGCAGATTTATATAACCATTGCTCTGCATTGCTTTCCCTACCCAAAAAGAGGGCAGAAAACCAACGATATATTGAACCATTCCTTTTATGAAAAAAGGAACTGGAATACCTAACAGTGTAAGTGCGGAAAGTTTTGTTACAGCCATGCCCTCTAATTTGTTAGTTGATAATGTTATAATCATTAAGGAAACAATAATTGCCTGTATGGAGCCGAGAAACGCTAAACCAACCGTAATTCCAACAGGCAGTTTTTCCAATGAGAAAAACAAAAGTACGATAAAAGCAATGACAGCCGAGATAACCGCTGGTACTCCCAACCTTGTAAAGAGATACCCCGACTTACCAAGAGGGGTAACAGAAAAATACCGTGACACTTTATCGTCAATTTCCTCTAATGTAATCATTGCAAATGCAAAGCAGAGCAATACAGGAGCCATGATGGAAAGTAATAAATCAAAAATCGGATAGTATGCTTGCAAAGAAAAGTCCGTTATCCTTTCAAGAAATGGAATACCAAATTTAATTAAAGTTCCCATGACAAAAGGCGTAAAACAAGCTGTAAACATCATAGGGTCGCTCTTGATCTGCCTAAATACCTGTATGGTACTGGATAATATCCTTTTCATAGCTTTACACCTCCTAAAGTCCTCCACATATGCTCAACTGTATGCCGCGCAACCATGTAGAGGATAATCAATGTAGCAAATACAAGTATCATATCAAACGATAGCAAAGAGCTTTTTCCGGTTATAAGGTTCATACAGGCAACGAATGGGAAAAGGCAAAATATATCAGGCAATTTTACAAATAACCCAACAATAGGCGGTACAAAGCAAACAATTTCTATTGGCATAATCACAATGAGAAATTGGTTCAAGTTTGAAATTCTTGTAGCTGTGATTATTCCAAGCATAGTAAAGATTGCTGATGTCAGGGCGGTTCCAACTGCGATACCAAATAAATGCTTACTGCCGGAAACTAATCCCAATATCAATGCAATGATTGTAGAAATAGCAATCAAAGCGATTGTTTTTGAAAGAATGTACTCCGATACTTTTACAGGCGATATCACCATAGCATTTAATATTTTTTGGCTTTTTTCCAAAAGAACAATCGCCCCCATAAAAAACAAGCCCATAGCTGCCGGGTCAGAGTAGATCATGATAGCGGCAATATCTTTTTTCCAATGCTCCGGCAAGGCAGCAATCGCGCACACATACAGAAGCGTCAAGATAAAGTAAATAAAGTAGAAACCATATTTCCATTGGAAATGTATATCTCCACGGATTAAACGCCCTAATCTCATTGTAGTGTCCTCCCCGTAATATCAACGAAAATGTCATTTAACGTAGGTTCACTACTATGGATAGAAAGCAGACGGTTTTCAGAAATTAAACTTTTTAACGTCTTATCCTCTGTGGTTCTATCAAGCAGACATTCCCTGGTTTTTTCACCGTTGTCATAGTAGGTATATTGTATTTTTGCAGCACCCCTTGACATGATTAAATTATGTGGGCTGTCTAACGCACTGACTTTTCCCGCAACAATAAAGGCTACCTGGTCGCATAGCTCCGTTGCGTCATACATATTGTGAGTGGTAATTATGACAGTTTTTCCGCGCTTCTTCTCTGCAAGGATAATATCTTTCATCAAGCGATTATTTGTAGGGTCAAGACCGCTTGTTGGTTCATCAAGGAATAATATATCTGGGTCGTGGATTAACGCTTTGATAAAATTCAAGCGGGAGCGCATACCTTTGGAAAAGTCGGAAACCTTTTTATCCCCGTCATTTTCCAAGCCTACCATATGTAATAATTCGTCAATAGACCGGGGCTGCTTTTCATACAGCGAAGCGAAATAGGCGAGGTTTTGTCGTGCCGTAAATTTCTCATAACAGGTAGAAAATTCAAAGTCCACCCCGATATTCTCATAAAACCGATTTGTACGTTCCTTTATTTCAATACCTGCAACTTTTACGCTGCCTTTATATTTTGTATTAAGCCCAGTCAATACTTTTTGTATGGTTGACTTCCCGGCTCCAGAGGGTCCTAAAAAGCCGAAAATTTCTCCCCTCCCAACATGGAAACTCACATCTTCAACAAAGGGCTTTTCAGTATAGCTGAAATACAGTTTTTTTACATCAATCATTATGGTGTCCTCCTTATACGATATGACATATTTGAAAATATAGTCATATAAATTGTAAAAATTTTGTTTGGCTATCTTGCTGTTAAATAACCAAACAAAAAATTTTAATCGGCTACTACTTGCTGCACAATACCGTTTACTAAAAGATTTTGTATCTTTTCAAGTTCTTTGTCCTCTTTGAATTGTTCCATACAGGATAAAACAGAATATAAAGATTTTATAAGAACCGTATGCGGAACCAAAAATACAACTCCTAAACCTTCCAGTATCTCCAATATACGAATATCATTGTGCATATGGCTTTGAAAAATATCTGGTGATAATTTTCTTTGCAGATAGTCCATTAAAGATAAGTCAATCTGCGAAAGAATAGGTGAAGTAATCAACTCCGTTAAACTTAGCATAATAACGTCCTTTGCTAAATCTCTATGGTTCTTATATTTTTTCTTTTTAATTGTTGCTTCTATACTTGCAAATAGCTCTTTTTGTAAGCGAAAATTGATTTCCACATATAGATGTTCTTTGCTGGGATAAAAAGCATAGAAAGACCCCTTTGATATGTTTACGGCGGCTACTAAATCATCAACCGTTACTTTTTTCAAACCGTGTAATGCAAACAGCTTTTCTCCCTCTATCAAAAGTTTACTGCTGATGATCTCTTTCTCTTGTTCTGTAAATCGTGGCAATTCTCATAACCCCCTTATGACTAAATCGTTAGTATCGTCATGAAAAGTATAACATTTACTGCTCATATTATCAATATACTATCCGAGATATTTATGCAATGTAGGTTCCAATGCGTTTATCGTCGTGTCTGTATCCTCATTAAAAATCATGTGACGATTAAGTTCTAAAGTAAGCAATTCCTTTTGCGGCGCATGAATTAAATCAAATACTTTGTTGGTATAATCAAAGCTAAAAAGCGGGTCGCCTTTGGCTGTAATTAAAATGACTGGACATTGTATAGAGCCGTTCTCCAAACACGATAAGTCAGCATTGAATAAACTGGCGACAAATCTTAAAGGGTAATAAGGTAAAAGCATAGGGTCGTTTAAGCAATCTTGTTTTGCCTGTTCGCTATAAAATACTTTGTTATAGTCTAAATAAGCGTCTCCTGGAACCTTGTAGTTAGGCAACAACTTTCCGCCTACACGAAAGCCCCACTGTATCAGCCCCATAAAACGGTGTGTCCATGCAGGATACTTTGTTAAGCTCATAGTTTCTTTTAGTGTAGTCAGCATGATATTATGTGGAAAAACGGCTTTTAATCTTGTATCCCTCCCCGCCGCCATTGCTGCTAAAATCCCGCCTTGACTAGAACCCATCACAGCTATGTTATCTCCGTAATTTTCCATTCCGTAAGTTGTTGCGTCATATACATTATACAGCAAATCTTCCATTGTATAATTCATTTTGATTTTAGGGCTTTTCCCGTGTGAAAGATAATGAACACCTATTATATTAAATCCTCTTTCACATAACCCACTTAGAAAGTTCTCATACATGAGAGGGTGTGACATAGTACCCGGCAAAAAAACAATGGTAGGACAGCTTCTCTCTGTATACCAGATAGAAAGAGTTATCGGAACATTATTTGAAGATATGCCAACCTCTTTATACATACTTCATAACTCCTTTGTGACTGTTTTGATTTTATAGTCATATTATATCTTATTGCAATCAGGAAGTCAACAGCTATATGTATATGCTCTATTACTGTTAATACTATGATGTGTATACTCATATCCAAACAGGAAAGATGAACGGTAAAATGTAATAGGGTGAAAAGCTTCAAATTTTAGCTCTTTGTCAATAGTTGGGGTGGGATTTGTTAAAATCCCGCCCCAATTCTATGAAAAGGGCCCTTTTTATGTTTAGTTCCAGGTTTTACTGATTTTGGGCATGCCAAATAAGCCTCCGCATTACCGACCTTTTTATCCTATGATGTACAGTGAAGTATCCGGGTTCGGAACCGTTTGAAATTCCGGATTCCGTAGCTGCTCCGTTTTAATACCTTTATCTTGTTGTTAAATCCTTCTGTGGGACCATTTGTCAGCCCGTATTTAAAGGCATTCAGGATTTCTTTTCGCCAGGCCCTGTAGGTCTTAGCACAGGCCTCAAATTCCTTGATCCCACAGCTCTGTGCATTCGCAATCCAGTCATCAAATTCCCTCTGCTGCTGACGATACGCTTCCATCTGGCAGATATCATAAAACCACTCTTTCATGCGGTGTGCCAGACGCAGGTCCTCGCTATAGTGAAGCATTAAATCACAGGCCTGTTTGTTCTCATCCTTCAGCTTTTTATAGCGGGTCAGAATGAGTTTCCGGCTGCGTTTATAATACTTACGCAGAGAAACCGGCATGGAGCGCTGCAGCCGTTTGCGTACATTTTCAATCGCCCATGTCACCTGCCGGATGAAATGATATTTATCCACGATGATTGTAGCGTTTGGAAAGAAGGTTTGTGCAAGTTCGGTGTAGGGGCGCCACATATCGCAGACGAAGAACTTTACCTTCAGGCGTTCTTTCCTGGGAATGTTCCGCCAATAATCAGCCAGATGGCTTTGGGTCCGATCCGGGAGAATGTCGAGGATCCGGCGCTTTTTCGGATCAACCAGAATGCACTGATATTTACCGGTAGAAGCATTGCCTTTGAATTCGTCAATGGAAAGCGCTTGTGGAAGCTGGTCAGGCGGAGGATAGCAAATCGTGTCCAGAAGGCGGCAGACCGTCTGGACGGAAACACCGGTAAGCTCTGCGATCTGTTTTAAGGAAAAGGTCTGCCGGAGCAGGGAGACAATGTAAAATGCCAGCCTGCGGGTCCTGCGGTGGTAGCTGGGGAGGAACGAATAGGGTTCCGTGAACCGTTTGCGGCAGTATGGGCAGAGGTAACGGCGTTTGCGAAGGAGCAGGATTACTTGTTTTCCCAGTAAGGGAATGTCCTGGACTTCTTGTAAACGGTAATCATGAATCCGTTTTGTTTTAGCCCCACAGCAGGGACAAGTCTGTTCTACCGGTTGGGACTGGATGAAAATTTTAATGAAAGAGTCTGCCTGAACCACTTTTTTAATAGAAACACCTTCCAAGTTAAGGAAAGCCTTGGTATAATTAGGGTACATCTATAAGGGGTCACCTCCGTAACATTAAACTTTGGTCGGGATAATGCGTTTAGGAGGCTTCTTATAGATGTATTTTATTACAACGAAAAGAATGTTGGAAGTGTGCTTTTCAGCACACCCCAACATTCAGTATAGAACCCAAATTTTTCACTTAAATAATTAGTCCTCAATCAGAGTAACTTTGAAAACAACATATCCATTATCAGGACAAGCCAAATTTCCTTTTGACTTTGGGTTTTCTTCAAAATTAAAGGTAGCTCCATTGTGTAGGGCGACTTGAATAGGAAACAAAGCCATGTAAGCACCTCCACAAAATGGAGTACAGGGAGTATTCATACCATCACATTGAAATACATCTCCTACCTTATATCCACATGAACAATGCCCTGTTACCTTTTCAATTTGATATTCAAACTTTTTCACTTTTTTATCCCCATATTTTTATTTGTGGTAATATGCTCATTTTGACACTTGCAGCATCAAGTGCTTTTACAAAAGGGGCGGCTCCCTCATCATAAAACATTTTATCAGAAGCAGCCTTGAGTTCTTCCATTGAAGTCCAATGCTGTATCATAGTCCATTCTTTGTTTTCTTCGTTATAGAGAAGCTCCGTGTCAATAAAACCCTGTTGCTTTGAATGATAGTCCTTTTCAAGTGAGTCCACAATGCTGATAAAGCTGTCTTTTGTTACCTCCTGTGAAGTTTTCATTGTTACGATTTCCGTTGCAATAGACATAAAAAATACCTCCTGTTTTTTCATAGTCTACATGAAATAAAACAAGAGGTATAGTAGAAAATCGACTGGTCATAGGTATTTGTATTTAACATTCTCTTTTACAGTAGCTTTCTCTGTCTGAAAGGTGCGTGGTGCTGTTCCCGAAAAACGCGTAAACTCTTTTATAAAATATGATTGGTCAGTAAAATTATTATCGTATGTAATATCGGTTAAGCTAATATGTTGATGTACTAATTGATTACATGTATTCTGGAAACGTTTTATACGACGCAAAATTTTAGGAGTATAGCCCGTATAGTATAAAAACATTCTTTCAAAAGTTTTTATGTTTATTGATCGTTCATCACAAAAGGATTTGATAGATATATCATCGCTAATTGTTATAAAATCTGATATTAGCTGTGCTTTATCCACAAAATCTTGCTTTAAAGATAACTCCTCAATCAAAGTATTTTCGATTTCAGCGATTATTTTATCAGTAGTTTCATTACTGACTGCTTTTTTTAACTTTTCTCCTAAACTGCATGAAAGCCCGTTTAGATTAACCACTTTGTTTTGAACTTCCTTAAGTGATTTATGCACAAAGGGATATAGCCCATGAGGATAAAATGATATACCCAAAATACGAATATTTTTTTCTTGATGGATAAAACTGTACTTACTACGTAGTCCATTGATATGAAAAGGGGGAGCTATTATTTTATTACATTCTGTTTCATATACCACATCATCAGCCAAATTTAATATAACATCAATACAATCCGTTGGAAGAAGTTTATAGTGAATGTCTGCATTTGCGGCTTCAATGTGCCAAAAAAATTTCACCCACGGAATAAGACATTCGTTTTTAATTGCATAACGGGTAATATTTAAAATGTTAATCACCTCCCATCGAAACCTTCTATGTATCATTATAAATGTTTGACTCCACAATATCAACATATTACCCGCATATATCATGTTCTATTTTAATCAGCACTATGATATGTGTAATCATATTCAAAAAGTAAAGGGGAACGGTAAAATGTAATAGGGTGAAAAATATGAAGTAGGACAAAGTGAAGTATGATTTTAAGGCTTTCGGACAAGCCATAAAAGAAGCAAGAAAGGCAAAGGGCATATCGCGCAACCAGTTAGCGGACAGGCTGAACATTGCGCCGCGCTATATTGCGTCCATCGAGAACAGCGGACAGCACCCAAGCCTACAAATCTTTTATGAACTTGTCACCTTTTTAGACATATCGGTAGACCAGTTTTTCTTTCCGGTGAAAACACCGGATAAAACAACACAACGCCGACAGCTTGACGAACTACTAAACGGCGTTGATGAAACCGATTTAGTCATAGTAACCGATACAGTAAAAGGAATACAGAAAGCCAAAGAAGCCAGAGAAGCCAGAGAAGCGGGGGAATAAATTCCCCGTTTTTTCATGCGCTTAACAGGTTTACGCTAAACGGCAAGCGATGCAAGTGTCTATACACTTGCGAATTTTTCAAGTTCCGGCCTCCGCCGAAACCTGAAAAATCCCGCTTGTTGGGGCCAGCCCCAAACCCTGCGGAACCTCGGGCCAACTTGGCCCGAAGTCCCGGCGCTTCGCTTGGCCGGTTGCGTCTCATTCGCTATCGCTCCTGTTCCTTGTTTTTCTCCTGCCCGGTCAGGCCGAGCAGATAATCAATGTTTGCTTTTGCCGTCGTGACTTCCCGCATTTCCCGCCGGGCCTCCCGGTACTCGGCGTAGAGCTCCTTTTTCTCCGCCGCCAGCCTGCGGCCTTCCTCTTTAAGCCTATCCATTTTGGGGAGCTTTGCACCGTCCAGAATGGCGCTCATGGTTGCCCGCGCCGCCCGGTAAACCTCAATTTCCGCCTCATGCTCCACAAGGTATTTCCGGCTGTACCGGGCCGCTTTGTACGCCTCGAACACAGGGCGGGTCTTGGCATAATTGACCGTGGCCCCCTTGAGTTCCGTGTTGGTGGCAAGCGCGGCCTCCACCGTTTTGCTTTTTCCGGCCAGCGCGTGAAAGTGCTCCGTGGCCTGTTCTGCTTTCTTCTCCAACTGTTCATATTCCGTCAATCCATTGTCCTGCAAGTAGGCCAGAGCCGCCGCCATCTGCTTTAGGTTGAATACCTTCGCCCACCGTTCATAAGCAGGCCCCTTGCCTTGAAGCCGGGTCTGAATGTCAATAAGCAGGTTGAGTTTGCGGCCCTGTTTCACAGGCTCCGTCGCCCGGCTGGACGGCAAGGGGGCGCGGCCCTCAATTATGGCCCGTATATCCTCCGGCCCATAGCCCTCCCCGAGTGTGGAGGCCCGACACCGGGTAAACCGTTCCTGTCCGGGAGCCCGGAAGGAGAGGAAGCCGCCGCGCCCCTGTTTGACTTCGTAGCCCGCCGCCTCCATCAGCAAGAGGAAAGCGGCAAAATCAGCGGGCTTCTGCAAGAGGGCTGCGTCGATCTGCGCCCGCAGCCGTTCCTGAAAAGTGGGCGGTTTGTTGTCCCCGAGCCATTCCCCATAATTCTTAAACTTTCCCTTGCTCCGGGGCTTCGGATTTTTCACAATGGAAAGTCCGTGTTCCAGACAAATCCGGTCGCTCACACGCCGGATAGCAAACGAGCTGTTCCAGAAGTTCCGAAACTTCCGGGTGCAGTCCAGCGATGTTGAATTATAGTAAATGTGATTGTGAATATGAGCCTTGTCAATGTGGGTCGTTACCAGAAAAGCGTGCCTGCCTTTTGTCCAGCTCATGCCGAGCTCATAGCCGATACGGTTTGCTTCCTCCGGGGTCACTTCTCCGGGAAGGAAGGACTGCCGGATCTGATAGCATAAGATGTTCTCGTCCCGCTTTTGCTCCCGGCCCGTGATAGCCTTGTACTTACTCTTGGAAAGAAGAAATTCCGCGTCCACCGTGGCCGGGTCGCACTCGTAGGCGGATATGAGGTCGCCACCCCGGGTCTTGTCTGGGTTCTTGCCGTAGTCGGTACAATCCTTTATGGCCTCCGCTATGGTTTCCCCCGCATTGACGTGCTGGGTAAAATGGCGGGTAGTTGCCATGTGTCACCTCCTTCCATAAAGAACGGCGGCCCCGCAGAGCCGCCGCTTTGCCGTTCTGGACTTCGGGCCAACTTGGCCCGAAGCTCCGGCCTGTCAGCTTGTGATGAACCGCCGCAGGGAATAGTTTAGCTCGTCTAAAAGCCCAATCAAAAACTCCGCGACAGCCGGGAGCCCGTAGGGGGAAAGCAGGAAAGCCAGGACGAGGAACGCCACACCGCCGACGGGCTGATGTTGCAGGACAAACAGGCCCACGGCAATTACGGCCAGTATGCCCGAGGCCAGGGAGAGAAACCACCCGGCCACATCATACAGGAACATCAGCACCGCCGCTAAAAGCGACAGAACCAGCAGGAACGGCAAAGCAAAAATCTTAAATATCAGTCTCATATAAACAGCCCCTTTCTTTGTTTTATCCTACTATAATTGTACCATTTCAGGGGCGGGGCAACAATGTTGTCGAGGCTTTGCGAATCTTGTCCCGGCGCACTTCGGGCCAAGTTGGCCCGAAGTGCATAGAATAGAAAAAGAGAGGGAAAAGCCGAAGTGCTTTTTCCTCTCTAAAAATGCCCAGTATACTATTTATCAAGAGCGTTTTCTTTTATTTCTGTAGGTTACTTGCGGAGAAATGAAAGTGTCCTAATTAACCCTAAGAATAAAGTGTCATCAAATTCAGTAAAATCAGCACTATAAAGATGTGTTATTTGAACTTTATTGATTTCGGTGGGTAATTCCTGCAAAGAAAATGCGAAAGGTTCTCGTCTCTCTTTGCCAGTTAAGTGACTCAAATTGTTCTTATTCTCCATAATGATCCAGTCACCATATATATCTCCGCTGTCTATTAAGAGAATATTAAAACCATAACCAGCTTTATTTACAATTTCCCCCCATGCTAAGATGTTCTTACTTTTATATTGGGGAATATAATTCTCCTTTCGTGTTCTATTTTCACCCCAGAATATGTCCACAGGCACTTCTCGAATAAAGTTTTCTTTTAAGATTGCTTCAAAATTAATTGTTACATAGTTGTTTGGAGGAATATTCAATTTCCAAAAAAGGGTTGTTTGCTCAGGTGCAACATATTGATTTTTAGGAAACGTGAGCTTGTCCTTTCCAGCATATTGTAAGTTGATCTTTTCAACAAACTCAATGATTGGAGTGATAATTGTTTGCTCGAACTGAAAGAAAATTAACTTTAAGAATTCTTCTTTTTCCTTTTTTTCTTTTCTAAGTGTAGCTTCGTGCTCTTGACGCACAATATCTTCTGCATTTTTTGTAGCTACAGCCATAGCAACCATCTTATCTATGGGCGAATTAAGATTAGTTTGAGCATCCAGAAGATTAATAATATCATCCCAAGTTGAAAAACGTCTTTTTGAAGATTTCTCAAGCATTCTGTTTATGAGAGATATTAAACTTGGCATTAGTTCGGGATTTACCTTAGCAATACTTGTAATTCCAGAATATAAATGAGCTGACTTACAGTCTTCAAATGTACAAGGAAGTGGTATGTATGGATATTGTAGAGTAGCTAATTCATAAAACACAATCCCCATGGAATATATGTCCATCTGTATTGTGTTTTTACTCAAATCCCATGCCTCGGGAGCCATATATAAAGGAGTACCACCACCCTTAAATGACATCGTACGTGTGCTTTCAACTGCAACCTTTGATAGACCAAAGTCAGAAATCTTTAAAGTGTTTCCACAAAGTAAAATGTTCTCTGGCTTTATATCCCTATGAACCAAATAATTATTGACTTGACGCATACCGTTAGCTAATTGCCTAAACATACTAATCAATTCATTATTGGTATACATTTTATTGTTGTTTTTTCTTTTTTTCAACAAGTCGCCTAGTGTTCCACCATCAGCATATTCCATTATAATATAAGGTGGAAATTCTGGGAAAGCATCTCCGTTATGAACATATTCATATCGAATCACATTTTCTCCAGATACTTTGGAGGCCGAACAAATCTCGTTTTTGAAGGAGAGAAGTGATGACGAGTCTCCAAATGATGGAAGTGTCGTTTTTATGGCAAACACAGAGTTATCCTTTTCTCGATGGGCTTTGAATACATAGCCAAATCCACCTTGTCCAATTATTTCATCTAAAACATATAGATTATCCATATCGTCTTTTACGGATAACCCTACAGTTAAAATCATATTATTGTATACCCCCTGTCATAGAAATGCGTAACTATAAATATTAAATCAAGTATACAATAGCTAGCATAATCCGTCAATCTTCGGGCCAACTTGGCCCGAAGCTACCGGGTATGAAAAAAACGGGGGAGCGAAGGCCCGGCCCCGCTCCCCCACGCTTACAGCTCCACAATGGCGGAAAGCTGTTTAAGTATGTCGTTCATGCGCCCCCACAGCTCGGCATAATCATGTTGAAGCCCGGCAATCTCGTCCGGGTACACGCCGTAGGTGTTGGCGTGGATTGCCACCTGATTGATGTTGTTGGAGCACCGCCGTTGCAGGGAAACCAGCTCCCGGACGGGGGACAGGTCAACATGGAGAATGTAGCCGTTTAATGCCATCTTCCGTACAAAGGCGCTCATGTTGCGGACGCCCGCCTCGTCCATGCGGGTGTGTAGCTGTTCCAGTTCCTCCGGGGACACCATCACATAAAGCGGGATATTCCGCCTTCGCCGGGGCATTACCGCTCCTCACGCTCCCGGCTCCGCTTGTGCTTGGTCGGCTCCTTCACCTTGTCCAACGGCTTTTCTTCCGGGAGAACCGGGGCGGGAGGCGTGTTGTTCATCACGCCGTCAATCATGTTGTAATTCTGTTCGGCGGAGAGCTCCGCCGCCTTTAACGGGTTATATTTTTCCTGCATGAAATTCCTCCTATCTGTCCTGATGGGTGGGGCCGTCCTTCTTCGCGGGCGGCTCCTGGTGCTCCTTCGCCTGTTTCGCACCCTCCTGGAGCCGGGCCGAGATAGACGGCTTTTGTCTGCGCTCCACTTGTAACTCCTTCATAATCTCGAACCGCTCCGCGAGCTGTTCCGGGGTCACGAAGTCTTTCAGCACATAAGAGCCAAAATCCGGGTGGAACCACGTCAGTCGCTTACGGTCAGAAAAGTGGCGTCTGTCCTCCCATTTGCCGAGGGCCTGGGTCTGTTCCTCCATGCGCTTTTTCAAGTCAGGGTTTTGGCGGGAGGGTTTCAGTTCGTAGTCCTCCATCTGCTTCTCCGTCAGGGGCTTTGTGTAGGTCAGTTCGCCCCAGGCCCGGAAGGCTTCCCCCGGTATGGGAATACGAAAATCACAGTCATAATTTTTTATCTCCACAGGCGGATTGTCCGGCGGGTCAGGGTAAGTCAGCAGATCCACGGGCCGCTGGGTGGAGTAGTATTTGTATCCCTCCATGAAATTCCTCCTTTCCGGCTTCGGGCCAAGCTGGCCCGAAGTCCTTAATGTTACGATTTACCCGGTGAAATAGGGGCCGGACGCAGAAAGATATGACTCCCAGCAAAACAGGCCCGCAAAGCCCCGGAAATACAGGGGTTTTACAGGGCCTAATCATAACGGCGGCCCCTGTTTTTCAGTCGCTTTTTTCTCATGCGCTCCCGGCTCCTGCGGCGGTTGCCCTCGGCCTTGCAGGCTTCGGAGCAATAGGCTTGCCGCCCCTCGGGGATAAAGGCCCTTCCGCATACGGCACAGCGCCTTGTTTCCGGCCCTACGGCCTCCCCGGTAAGGGAGGCTTCGAGCACCGGGGCCAGCGGCAGCACCGCCGCCCGGAAGTAGCGGCACAGGCTCCCCGTCCACCACTTGCCGAGCATATAGCAGGGGCAGTCCAGCGGGAGACAGCCATAGTCGCTGTCATAGTTGGCGCACATACCCGTGACCAGCCGCCGGATCGTCTTTCTCTCGTCACGGGTCAGCTCCCGGCACATCACCGCTTCGGGCCAACTTGGCCCGAAGTCCTGCGGGGCTCTACAATCAGCGTGCGGCGTTTCTTCTTGCAGTCTCCGCGCTCCCGGCAGTCAGGGCAGGGCTCCGGGCCATGCCGGGAGGGCCGGGGAATCTGCTTCATCATTCGCTCATAGGGGCTGTCTGTAAAATTCATTCCTCGTCCTCCTTCTCCGGCTCGTCCTCGTCCCAGGGCGGCAAATCATCATCTTCGGCGGGCTCGTCGTCCTCCGCCTCAAAATCCGTTTCTTCCTCGTCCAAATCCGGGGCCTGATGTTTCGGGCGGTAAATCTTGAAGTACCAGCCGGCCCCGCCGCCAATCACCGCCACGGCCAGCACCAGAAGGATTGTCCCCACAGGGCTGTTTTCCTTTGCGGGCTTCGGGGCGGGCTCGGGCTCCGGCTCGTCGGTCGGCTCCTTTGGGGCTGGTGTGGGCTCCGGTTCCGGCTCTACTGTCTCGGACTCCTTCTCCGCTTGCGCGAGAGAAAGTAAATCCTTCTCGGTCACGGCGTCCAGGAAGTAGACGTTTTCACTTGTGCGCTGTTTATCAATGACAAGAAAGAAAACGTGCTCGTCCGGGGTCTGAATGGTGTAAAATTCCTTGCCGTCCTCGTCGGTGGCATTGTCCACCACGGTTCCCGTCCCCTCCGGGGTAAAGGGCTTCGCGGTGGTGGTTTCCTCCTGCGCGGGCGGTTTCCCCTTGGGCTCGGTGCTCTGGGCGTAGGCCGGGAGGGTGAACACAGGGAGGCAGAGAAAAACGGCGGTCAATGCCGCCGTCATACGGGATTTAATTTTCATCAGTCGGTTCCTCCTTTCCTTCGCCGGACTTCGGGCCAACTTGGCCCGAAGCGGCGGGGCTCTTTTTCTGCTCCTTCAGGAAGTCGGCCAGCGCGGCGGGCGTCAGGTTGAGAGAGCGCACCAGCTCGACGATTTCCGTATTTTCCAGTTCGGTTTTCTGGCGTTCCAGCTCCCGGAGCCGGGATTGCTGTTCGCTGATTTTGGCCTTGACCTTTTCAATCTCGGCGCATACCTTGTCAATTTTACTGCTCATGCAGAACCTCCTTTTTCAGTTGAGCCGCCCGAAGGCGTAAAAATGTTCCTGCCAGTAGGACATGCTGATATTGGCGTATTTAATGGGGTCGCCACAGTGGATCATCATATTGTCGCCCACATAAATACCAACGTGTGAGACAGGCCCGGCGCTGGCATAGGTACGGGTAAAGAAAATCAAGTCCCCGGGCCGGGCTTCGGATTTCGGCACAATGGCGCATTGGTTGTATATCCCCGTTGCCGTGGTGCGGGGCAGGTTATAAACGCCGGAATGGGTGTATACCCAGCAGACGAAGCCCGAGCAGTCAAAACTTGTGCTCGGGGAGCTCCCGCCCCACACATAGGGATAGCCCAGGTACTTTTCCGCCTCGGCAATCAGGGCGGCAAAATCCGGGTCGGTCAGGGCCTCCCCCGGTATCTCATAGGAGGGGCCGGGGTCGGTATCGCCGCCCGTGTAAATGTTATCCCACAGATAGGGCTTGTTGCCCTTCGTCCACATGGTAGCGGAATAAAGCTCCTTCTGGTCATTGGTCAGGCGTTCATTGATTACCACGGGGAGGGTGCGGTTTGTCAGGGTGACGGTCAGAATGTACCAGTCATATTCGTGCTCGTCGCCGTCCTCGTCCGTGTATGTGCGGGTTTCCACCGTCTCTGTCAGGGTCAGTTTATACTGCGCGTCAAACACGGCTTGAAGCTCCCCTTGTACCTCGGCGCGGGTATAGGATTGAAACTTGGCCGTCAGGTAGGAGGCCAGCTCATAGGGGTTGTGGCCCAGTTCGTCAACGTGATAGCGGTACTCGTCATAGCCAGGGTGGGTGCTCTCGATATTGGCAACTTCATTCTGTAAGGCCGTTTCCAGCGCGGTATAATCGGCGTCGGCCCCCAAAAGGTCGCTGTCCTCCGAGCCGTAGGAAGTGCCGAGCACCGCGTTCATGGCCCCGCTCCCTATCATGCCGGGGAGGGACGAGAGCGCGCCTATCAAAAGCATGACCACCAGAAGGACGGCAAGCACGATCAGCACGCCGACGGGGTGGCGCTTCACAAAGAGGAATATCCGGCGGGCCAGCTTTTCCGTGGTGACGGCGGTTTTCTCCGCCGCCTTCGCGCCCTGCTTCGCCGCCTCCCGCGCCCGCTTGGCATACTCCCGTTTGAGCTTCCATTTCTGCGCGTACCGGGAAAGTGGGTTACTCGTAAGCTCCGGGTGCTCCTGGACCATCTGCCGGAACGCATAATCGGCATTGGCCCGGATTTCTTTTTTCTCCCATTTGACAACACTTCGGGCGTGACGGGTGCGCCACCGCCTTTTTGCAAACCGGGAAACCTTGCGGATTCCGGCCTCGGCCACCAGCTCGGACTTATGGGCTCCCTCGGTGCCGACGTTCTCATGTTCCACTTCATGTATCTTGTTGTGGGCGTATATCCACGCCCCGGTGCGGGCGCTCCTGGCCAGCCTGCGGGGAACGCCGGGCTCCTTCGGCGGCTTCTGCGCGTCCAACTTGGCCCGCGCCCTGCCGAGCTTCTCCCCGGCTTTATCGGCCCGGGCCTTTGCCTTCTCTGTTTTTTGTCCCTCCTTTTTCTTTGGCCCAGCGGGCCCTTCTTCGCCGGGGCCTGTTTCGTTCTGCGGCTCTTTTGTTTTATCCTCGGGTGGCTCCCCTTCGCGGCGCAACCGCTCCGAGGGCCGCGCCCGGTCATTGTCTTGCCGGAGCTTGCCGCCCTTGGCGGACTTCGGGCCAACTTGGCCCGAAGTGTCAGGCCCCGCGCCGTCCGGCTTTCCCTCGTCTTCAAAGCGCAGGCGAGAAGAAGGCCCCGCCGTTTCAGTCTTTTGTCCGGGTGCCGCCTGTTTCTTTCTGGCGGACTTCGGGCCAGGTTGGCCCGAAGAATCCGGTTTTTCCTCCGGCGTCTGCTTTATAAAATCAGAGATAGAATCCACCTCCTTTCTCCGAAAATGAAATGTGCCAGTCAATATCTCTGGACATTGAACTGGCACACTTCCTTGTTGAATTGTGGTTGTGGAATTGGTACATAGGTTCCGGGAGCACTCCGCATGGTAAAGCACAGGTCTTTATCCTTGGGATAGGCCAGTCCTTGATACTCCGGGTAGCTCTGCAAAATCCTTCGGCCGCTTTTGGTGAGTGGGTAGAGGTAACGAAACATACGGCCATTGATTTTTTCAATGCCCTTGTACTGGCAGTAATTGAAAGTCAGCCAATAGCGTCTGGCCACCCCATCAAAGGCCGCATTTTCCTCCAGCAGTATCCGGGCGCTTCGCGGGTGTATCTTCTCCCCTGTCAGACTGTCCCGGTAAACGCTGGTTGTGAAGCTGACGACATAGTGGAAATTGCTGGCCTGATACACATAGCCGCACTTTCCCATGATACCGTCGGCTAATGTGTAGAGGTATAAGTAGCGCGTATTTGCTTTTAACCACTTCACCATCTGGGAAATGACAAGACTCCCGAAATATTGGGTGTTATTACAGCCAGGGAGGAAACACATCTTCCCGATTTCGATATAGTCCGTGGTCTTTAGCACATGAAGGGGGAACAATTTTCTGATGGTCTGCAAGGGCTGCGTTCCCCACCCCAGCGCTACCACGCCAGACAGCCGCCCTTCCATGAAGAAGCCCAGGAAAAATTTGTTCAGCCTGGGCATGACCTTGGAATAATGATATTGCTGAATAAAAGTGACTGCCTGCTCCTTCGGTATTTCCTGAATGATTGGAATGATCTTCGGGCCAACTTGGCCCGAAGTGGCCCGGTCATACTCCCGCCGCTTCATCTTTCAAATCCTCCGGGCGGGTGGTTAAGAGCCTGTAAATTTCGGTATTCTGCGGGAAACGGTCAGAGAATGGGATAATCACATTCCCGAAGAACAAGAGCCCTTCGCCGCTGTTGCTGTTTGTGACAAAGGATAACTGCGTCGGGCTTATTCCTAACTGCTTCGCCAAAATCTGGCGGTCGCCCTGGGCCTGGGAGAGCATGAGAAGAAAATCGCTGTTTTATAGTGATAGGTAAGCCCCTGATATCATCTCAGGCTTTTCCCCCACTTCACACC
>ENA-ORTM01000844-ORTM01000844.1-human-gut-metagenome-genome-assembly--contig:-NODE-844-length-35320-cov-3.512321_pt1 | contig 35320 bp, 27 predicted proteins | sample MGYA00241909_ERZ509182 | MGnify/ENA primary metagenome ERZ509182 (study PRJEB26280, sample SAMEA2338855) | human gut metagenome | biome: human gut; feature: human-associated habitat; material: faeces...
CTTCTCTGTGAGCAACTCTGGACATAGCCAGGTACATACCAACCTCAGAGCACTCACCCTCGAAGTTTGCTCTCAGACCAGCGATGATCTCTTCGCTTACGCCCTCAGTGATACCAACCTCATGCTCGCAAGCCCAGGTCATAACACCCTCTTTTACCTCTTCAAATTTGTCAGCTCCTGCCTTACAGATGGGGCATACTTCGGGAGCTGCTTCGCCTTCATAAACATAACCACAAACTTTACATACAAATTTTGCCATAATTTTGTTCTCCTTTTTATTATAAATTTTATTTTAGTACCTGTTACTATCTTCCAAATTAGCACTTTTTAAGGGGTCTGTCAAGGCAGAACCTTGCCCCTGTAGGCATTGTTGGCAGAGTCCGTAAAAATTTGCAACGTATCCCTCAATTTCCCCGTCAAACCCATGAGCAGCGGTTTCCATGATCGCGTCCATGGAGGCTGTTTTCAGGTCAGAGACATGATGACAATGTCTGCAGATGAAGTGACAGTGCCGGGAGACATCTCCGTCAAAATGATCCGGGCCATCGCCGGTGGAAATCTTCTGGATCTCCCCCAGTTCTGTTAAAAGCGCCAGGTTTCGGTAGACGGTTCCTAAGCTGATCCGGGGCTGTTCCTTTCGCAAAGAGGTGTAGATCATCTCAGCGGTAGGGTGATCCTTGCGCCCAGCTAGGAAATTTTTGATGGACTCTCTTTGCCTGCTGTATTTTAGAGTAGCCATATAAGAGTCTCCTTAATAATAGTAATTAATACTGTTATTATAATAACAGAAGAAAGAAAACTTGTCAACATATAAAATAAATTTATTTGAAAAAATTTATTTTATATGTTGGTAATGAGCCAACCGGCCGCGCCTGGATGGATCTTTGGCAAATGGCGCAGGGGCCAATCCGCTGCAGTTTGCTGCCGCTCAATTTTTAGAGCAATTTAATAACATAAACTTCCTCAATTCGATTATAATAAAGAAGACAGTAGAAGATCCTTGCAGCAGACGGAAAGCCCGAAAGGGCGGAGCGCTGATGAGGATTGGTCAGAAAAAAGGAGGATTTCAGTATGTATGATGTGATCATTGTTGGTTCCGGCCCTGCCGGTCTGGCGGCGGCTATCTATGGAGAGAGAGCCAGGCTGTCAGTGCTGGTGCTGGAGAGGGAATATATCAGCGGCGGCCAGGTGGTGAATACGTATGATGTGGATAATTATCCTGGGCTTCCCGGTATCGGAGGTTATGAGTTGGGAATGAAATTCCGGGAACATGTGGACAAGTTTGGAACAGAATTTGTGACTGCAGAAGTGAAAAACATTATAATAGAAGATACTGTGAAAAGGGTGGAGACAGATTCTGAAGTTTATGAAGGGCGGACCGTGATCCTTGCTATGGGAGCGGCGCACCGTAAACTGGGAGTTCTGGGAGAGGAAGAACTGGCTGGCATGGGGGTTTCCTATTGCGCTACCTGCGATGGAGCCTTCTTTAAGAACCGCGTTGCTGCTGTTGTGGGAGGCGGAGATGTTGCGGTGGAGGATGCGCTGTTTTTGGCCCGGATTTGCGAGAAGGTTTATTTGATTCACCGCAGAGATCAGCTGCGGGCGGCCAAGATCCTCCAGGAGAAGCTGTTTGCCTGCTCTAATGTGGAACTGATCTGGAACGCAGAGGTGACGGAGATCTGTGGGGAGGATCAGGTAGAGTGCATTAAAATAAGAGAAAAAGGGCAGGAAAGTGTAAAAGTCCTTCCGGTAGACGGAGTATTTATCGCAGTTGGAACTGTACCAAATACGAAAGAAATTTGTAATAACTGTAATAAATTGGAAATGGATAAGGCTGGATATATTCTTGCAAGGGAAGATTGCGTCACGAATATTCCGGGAATTTACGCTGCTGGAGATGTAAGAACTAAGAAATTAAGGCAAATTATTACAGCAGCAGCGGATGGGGCCAATGCTGTGACCAGTGTGCAGGAGTACCTGAATTCCTTGTAAATAAAGGGAAAAATGAATACAACCTCCAAGAAAAACATAAGAAAAATATTATTAAGAAAAAATTAATTAAAAGACTTGACATAATTATTGCGATTTGTTATGATAGACCCGTAATAAATGTAATAAATTCGTAATAAATGGTTAGAAATTTGGAGGTTGAGATAATAATGAAGAAGGGAATTGCGAAGTTTACGGCGTTTTGTGTGGCGGCCGGTATGACATTTGGCGGTTCAGGGATTGTTTCCCTGGCAGATGGACCGGAGATGTCTCTGGTTGGGATCGGGAGTTTGTCAGCAGTGAAGGAGACGGATGCTGAGACAGCTTCTGAGGAGACGGAAGACTCCGCCCAGGAAGAAGAGAGTACGGGATCCTTTGGTAATATTGGAGCCGGGCTGACTTCACAGGGAGCAGGGGAGACAGAAGCCGTAGATGAGCAGGAGACTTTCGATAACAGCACAGAGGATGGGGCAGCAGCAGAAGAGACATCCGGAGAAACTGGCGGGGATGTGTCTGCGCCGGAACAGCAAGTTTCTGAGGAGACAGAAGCTGTGCCGGAGACAGAGCCGGTGCTGGATACCAGCATGGTAGGCACCACTGGTTTTGCTCAGTGTAATGAATATGTGAACATTCGGGCTACCGGAGATACCAACGGAGAGGTTTTGGGAAAACTTTACAACAATGCTGCAGTTTACATCGAAGGTGTAGATGAACATGGATGGTACAAGGTAACCTCCGGTAATGTTACCGGATACGTGGCTTCTCAGTATATTATGGTAGGTTCTCAGGCAGAGCAGCTGTCTCAGGAAGTGGGATACCATGTGGCTGAAGTGGGAGCTGAGGTTCTGAATGTCCGGGCAGATGCCAGTCAGGATTCCGAGATTGTTACCACAGTTACCAATACCCAGGAAGTAGAAGTGGTGGAGGACTGTGGAGAATGGCTGAAGGTGGCCGTTGATGCTGAGACCTATGGGTACGTGTCCGCAGACTATGTATATGCGGAGCGTCAGTACCAGGAGGCAGAGTCTATTGAGGAGGAACAGGCCAGACTGGATGCAGAGTGGCTGGCATACTTAGAGGAACAGGCTCAGGCAGAGGCTGAGTATCAGGCATATTTAGAACAGCAGGCCCAGCAGAATGTACAGGAACCTTCCTATGAAGAGCCTTCTTATCAGGAGCCTTCCTACGAAGAGCCTTCTTATGAAGAGCCGGATGATACAAACAGCAGCTATGGAGATGCTCAGACAACAGCAGATGCGCTGTATCAGGAGTACTTGAATGCCCAGGCAGAGGCAGACGCAGCAACCCAGCAGGCGGATGAACAGCTGGTATATGATACTGCAGAAAAAGCTCAGCAGGCATATCAGGAATATCTGAATGCTCAGGCACAGGCGGATGCTTTGGCAGCAGGCGGTTCCACAGATCAGAGTCAGGATTACACAGACGGCACAGAGGATTATGTGGAGGATGATTATACAGAAGATGAGTATGTAGACGACACCACAGAAGAGGACTATGTGGAAGACTATGTAGAGGATGACTACATAGAAGACGACTATGTAGAGGACGATTATGTGGAAGACGATTATGTGGAAGACGACTATGTGGAGGATGGAGGTTCTGAGGATACCTCAGACAACGGATCTTCCTACAGTCTTGGTCAGGAGATTGCGAATTATGCAGTTCAGTTTGTAGGCAATCCTTATGTGTACGGAGGCACCAGCCTTACCAATGGAGCGGATTGTTCCGGTTTTGTTCAGTCTGTAATGGCTAACTTTGGCATCGGCCTTCCGAGAACAGCTGCTTCCCAGTCCGGCGGCGGAGTGGAGGTTTCCCTGGATGCCCTGCAGCCCGGAGACCTGTTGTTCTACTATGGCGGCGGCGGAATTGGGCATGTGACCATGTACATTGGCAATAATCAGGTAGTACACGCAAGTAACCCTTCATCCGGTATTATTATCTCTGATATGTCTTACAGAACACCGGCCTGGGCAAGACGTTACTGGTAAACTTGTTATCTCAACCAAATATTACATAAAGCGAAACCGTTAGGTCTTTTGGCCTGGCGGTTTTGTGATTCCGGCAGAAAAACAGGGAGCGAGGAGATGCCGGGCAAAGCGGGAAACTAAAATATTGTGAAACGCAGGTCAGGGTGGGAAAAGGAATGGGGATGAATCGTCGCATAGTGTATGGAAAAGTCTGATAATTGTTTTCGGGGATTTTACAGATCCAGGGGATTTGTATGGGAAAAGTAAAAAAATGCACAAACTTTGTCCAAAAACATCGAAAAAGAGGGAAGGGGATGTGGATGCGTGTGGATGGTTGTCCACAGAAAAGGTGGACAAAAAACGTGGGAAAAAGAGTTATACACGAACTTATCCACATTATCCACATTTTTTTGTGGTTTAAAAGTAGATTCTGGAACGGTTTGGGATGGAACAAGCGTTTTGTGAATTGTGATAAAAGTATTGATTTGGGAGAAAAAAGAGAAATAAGTATTGACAAATAAATAGTAAATTAATTTTCAGAAATAACAGATATTTTATCGGAGAGTCTCATGATTTGTGTTAATATTTGCTATGATAAAGACAATAGCATATCTTTCGGACTGATTTGTGCTTCCACTATTTGACGGATTCTTTTTCCGGGCCTCATAATTCAGAGTTCGGATACAGAAGTCAGGAGTATATGGAATATGAAATAGAGGATGCTGCAAAATACTAATTCCGGCGGATTTTCGGTGTGTTTTGCTCCGAAAAGATGTTATTTTTCGGAGCAAAATCACCCGAAAGGGCGCCGCCAGAGGTATTTTGCAACATCCCCCATATGAGAGAAGAACCCTATCTGCATATTTTTATGAAGCCGCGAAATACAGGAATGCCCTGTTTCCCCATGTTCTCAGGGTGCCATTGAACGCCGTAGATGGGCAGAGTTTTGTGCTGCAGAGCCTCCACAGTTCCGTCGGGAGCTTTCTGGGTGATTGTCAGATTTTTGCCCAGGCGTTTCACAGACTGGTGATGGGAACTGTAGACTTTGTAATTTTTTTTGTAGAGATTGTAGATCCAGGAGTTTTTTCCTACATTTCGGACTGTGTGCCAGCGGCCTCTGTGATTTTTAATGTTCTGATTCAGGGAACCTCCAAAGTAGACGTTGATCAGCTGCATTCCACGACAGATGCCAAGGACAGGCTTTTTTGCTTTCACATAGATACGGTTAGTGGTGGCGGTCTTTTTCAGAGAAATTACGCTGGAGTTGGATGTTTTCCAGGTTACCTTTTGGGAGGTGTGCCGCAGTGTCAGGGGCGTGCTGGTACCTGCAGAAAGGGTCATTTTCTGATCCGTCAGAAATGAACCACTGGCGGATGCAGCCTGTGTGTTTGCCAGGGTCAGTAAAAGTAAGAGAAAAATTAGACCGAAAACATGGTGATACCGTTTTGGCTTCTGTTGGTTTTGCATAAGCAGTTTTACTCTGGAGTTCATAATTTGCGGCCTCCTTTGTATAACAATATTTGACCATAAATAATACGGAAAAATTGATTTTCTACGAATCTATTTTACCCCTCCCCAAAGGGGTGTCAATATTTTAATACAAAAAAAGTACCGACCCCACAGCTCCTGCGTCTGCAAAATCAGTACTTTAAATGCGCCTTCAGGGGCTCGAACCCTGGACACCCTGATTAAGAGTCAGGTGCTCTACCAACTGAGCTAAAGGCGCTTATTAAGTTGTTGTTCCGGCGAACAAATAGTATTATAGTACAGCAGAATAAAAAAAGCAAGCCCTTTTTAAAAAAAATTTAGAAAAAATTGAAAGTTTTTTCTTGCGGCCAGGAGACAATGCCATTATAATAAGTAATATGTGGGAGTTTCCCCGGTCATAATTAAGAAAATGAAAGGAAACGAAGAGATGAATCAGAACAGCGGTACGGATTCCGCAGCGGATCAGCGTGGCAAGGATATGCTTCATGCCACACCTCCCGGGAAAAATCAGAAATTCATAAGGAATGACCAGTATTTTACCGTTTGTATTTACACGTTTATTCTGGTGGTTATCAGCGCAGTGGCTATTAAAGGAATTTTTTCCATTGATCAGACAGGAGCCTTTTTTGTGGGGATTCTTCGGGCGTTAGGTCCCTTTTTGATCGCTTTGCTGATCGCTTATATTTTAAATCCTTTTGTGAAATTTGTAGACCGCTGGCTGAAAAAGATATGCCCGAAGCTGCCGGAAAAGGTTTCTTTGGTCTTGGCCATGTTTGTGGTATATCTGCTGGGATTAGGGATGATCTTTGCTATTTTGGTATATGTGCTGCCGGAGATTGTGAGGAATCTGGCAGACCTTGTCAACTACATCCCTCAGGTATACGAAGATCTGGAGGCCTTTTTAGAGTCCCTGCAGCAGCAGTTTCCAACGGTGGATTTCAGCGCCATTACTACCATGCTGGAGGATACCCAGACGGACGTGGTAGCCAGCATTACAGCAGTGGCGAAAGATATGATTCCAGTGCTTTATACAGCCTCAGTGTCTGTGGTGACCTGGTTTGGCAATTTCCTTATTGCCATGATCGTTTCTGTATATATGCTTTATGGAAAGAAGTCCCTAAAGAGGATGCTGAAGATTGTGATGTACTCCTTTATTCCCAAGAAGCAGATTCAGACGGTAAAGGAGATTCTGTTGGAGTGCAACAATATTTTCAGTAAATATCTGGTGAGCAAAATGATAGACTCCTTTATTATCGGAGTCCTCTGTGCCATCCTGATGGTGTTCCTGCGTCTGCCCTACGTATCTTTAATCAGTGTGATTGTGGGCATCACCAACATGATCCCTTACTTTGGCCCCTTCATTGGAGCGATCCCTGGGATCGTTATTATCCTCTGCATCAATCCTATACAGGCGCTGGTTTTCGCTGTTATGATTCTGTGTCTGCAGCAGTTTGACGGCTTAATCTTAGGCCCGAAGCTTTTGGGAGATTCCACAGGAATGAAGCCTCTCTGGATCATTTTTGCCATCACCATTGGCGGTAAATTCTTTGGCGTGATCGGCATGTTCCTGGGCGTTCCGGTGGTGGCCGCTTTGGCTTATCTGGCGGAACGCTATATGCGGCATCGCCTGGCGAAGAAACATCTGTCTATGGATAAGCTGTGATATAAGGCATCTGGGGCGAGGGAGAGGTGAGGGAAGAACCGTGAGGAGCCAGAAACAGCGTGTGCCTTTCAGGAGGTGGAAGCGGTTCTTTTCTGACCGTATGGTTCCTGCAGACGGATGGCAGAATACAGAAATATCAAAAGACCCGGAAGTCAGTTCTTCCGGGTCTTTTCTTTTCCTGAGAGCAGTTTCTGCATGTCATCCAGCGCTTTTTTCAGGGACAGCGCTTTGCGGTTCAGGGAGGATTTATCGTAAGTGAGCAGATAGAGGGTTTCCCGCCATTTGCTTTTTCCAATCATGGAGAAATCTCCTTACAGTACCCTTTCTATAAAATATGATGCAAAATTCTGAGAGTGCGAAGTATAGAAACAGTTGCCAGGTATTCTTTGACTTCTTAACCAAAATAGGGAAAGAACCTAGAAAAGGGAAGGCTCTCTGTGGATGATCATTTTATGAATGGGATTTCCTTTGGAAGAAAAGCGCTCCTCATATTCCGTCATAACATTTCCCTGGGATAAAATCGGATCATGATGCAGGTCATAGGTAAAGGAATCCAGGATCCAGCCAGCCTCCTTCACCTGCTCCAGGGCAAAATCAAAGAGCAGGCGGTTGTCGGTTTTAAATTCCACCCGGCCCTCCGGTTTTAGGATCTGGTTATAGCGGGCCAAAAATTCTTTGCTTGGCAGGCGGCGTTTGGCGTGCCGGTCTTTTGGCCAGGGGTCAGAGAAATTCAGATAAATTCCATCCACCTCATTTTGCCCAAATACTTTCGGCAGATCCTCCGCATCCATGCGGAGAAACAGCAGATTGTTTACCTCCGGAAGCTGTTCTCTTTTTTCCAGAGCCCGCAGCAGGACGCTGGAATATTTTTCAATGCCCACATAATTCCGGTCAGGATGGGCAAGGGCAAGATCAGTGATGAAGCGGCCTTTTCCCATGCCTACCTCCAGATAGAGGGGCTGGTGATTTCCAAAGACTTCCTGCCAGCAGCCTTTTTTTTCTTCCATGATGCTTTCCTGAATCACATATTTGCTGGCCGCAATGGCCTCCCTTGAACCGGGGATATTTCGTAATCTCATAATAACTCCTTTTTGTGATAGCGCCTGTGCACATGGGCGTGCTGCCCTGTGTACACGGACGCTACGGATTGTCGATAGAAAAAACAGCAGGCTCAGGCAGTGACAGCGCTGCTCGTTGGGGCAACTGAGCCTGCAGGAAAACCGCAGAAAAACCGAAAAGGATACGGCGGCGTATTTGATTCCCGACTACAATAGCAGATCGGGGGATGTTTTGCAATATACAATTTGCAGATTGTTATGAGATTAGTAACTGTTTTCTCATAACAGCTGGAAGGGACTGTTTCGCAGCAGGAAATGAAATTAGATTTTTTTGTAGGCTCTGGGCTTTGTATGCGGATGCCGGCGTTACAATATTGAAAAAAAGGCGGGGGCATGATATGCTGTCATTGATAAACCGGCAAAAAAGAAGATGAGTGGAAAACAGGATGTGAAATTTTCGCAGGAAAGCTGTGCAGTGCTTTTGAAAGGATGGTGAGGGGCGTGGATGTAAAATTTATCAACCCGGGAGCAGAGGAGATGATTCGGCAGATTCTGGAATTTCAGACCCCGGAGACCTCGGCGTGGTGGTCCTCTCCTCTGTATCATTTTTATCCTCAGCTGGATCAAGAATATGCCCAGGGGCTGGCCTTTCCTGAGAGAATGGCTTATCTGGAGCAGATGCTGCAGAAAATTTATGAGGAGCAGAGAGCTGTGATTGATCAGAAGGCAAAACAGTATGCCGATCATTGGACTGTTTGCCGAGGACAGATTACAGAGGCTTTATCAGAAGCCTTTGAAGTGGACCTTACCAATCAATTTCAGGATCTGAGATGCCTTGTCAGCCTAAATCCCGTAGAACCCCGTTTTCTGCAGGAGAGAAGTTTTTCTGTTTTTTATCTGAACAGCGAGAGAGGCGCCATTGGGGAGGCAATACATGAGATGGTGCATTTTGTGTGGTTTTATGTGTGGCATCAGGTGTTTGGGGATCGTGTTGAGGAATATGAGCGCCCCAGCACGAAATGGATTTTAAGTGAGATGGTGGTAGAGTCTGTGATGCGAGATCCCCGGCTCAGCTCCATCAATCCCTATTTCCCCAGAGAGAATGGCGGCTGTATTTATCCCTGGTTTTTTGACATGATCGCTGGTGGAAAGCCCATACTGGAGACTCTGGATCCCTGGTATCGCAGTATGGGCATTCGGGATTTTATGAAGAAGAGCTATGAATATTGTCTGGAGCATGAGGATGAGATCCGAGGCCATATGAACCGGGCGGAGACGGCAGAGATTTAAGTCTTTCATACGATTGACCTATAATTTGGCGTATATAATTAGGAGCTGAAAAAGGAACAAAAGCAGAGCAGTGAAAAGAGAGGGAAAACATTGAAGATTAAAAATTACGTAAAACCGACAAGTCTGGAAGAAGCGTATCAGTGGAATCAGAAGCGCAGCGCCCGCCTTATGGGAGGTATGCTGTGGCTGAGACTGGGGCGGGGAACGATTCAGACAGCCATTGACCTGTCCGGCCTGGGATTGGAAGGAATCAGGGAGACAGAGGAGAGCTTTTACATAGGGGCCATGACTGCCCTAAGAAGCCTGGAACAGCATCCGGGTCTGGAGGCGTACACAGAAGGGAGCCTTCGGAAAGCAGTGAGTTCCATTGTGGGGGTGCAGTTTCGGAATTTAGCCACAGTGGGAGGAAGTATCTGGGGGCGTTTCGGATTTTCGGATGTACTCACCGTATTTCTGGCTTTGGATACTTGGGTGGAGCTTTACAAAGGAGGCTTCGTGCCTCTGTCTGAGTTTGTAAACAGAAAGAAGGACAATGATATTCTGCTGGGACTTAGGGTAAAAAAGCGTCCTCAGCACACTGCATATCAGTCTTTCCGCAATACCAGGACGGATTTTCCGGTGCTTACCTGCGCAGTGAGTCTCCAGGATGAGGGACGGGGAATTGCATCTGTGGGGGCAAGACCGGGCCGGGCTATGACTCTGGAACTTCCGGAGGAATGGTGCAGGAAATTGGCAGAATTGCGAGAAGCGGCAGGAAAAGCCGAAGAAGGAGCGTTTGTGGAAGGGGCGGAAGCACAAGAAAAGCTTCTGGAATTTTCGCAGAGGGATCATTGGAAGAAAGAAGCAGAACGTCTGGCAGAAGAACTGGCGGCCAGGATTCCTACAGGCAGTAATATGAGAGCGGGTGCGGAGTACAGAACTCATTTGGCCAAGGTACTTCTGGGCCGCTGCCTGGAAGAATTGATGCAGAAAGGAGAGGTACGGGCATGAAGATCGCTTTGATTTTAAATGGAAAAAATGTAGAGGCGGAAGTGGAAGATGGAATGACCCTGTATGATTTTGTCCGCTCAAAAGGCTGCGCCAGCGTAAAGTGCGGCTGCGAGACCTCCAACTGCGGTCTTTGCACTGTATTCTTAGACGATGTGCCTGTACTCTCCTGCTCGGTGCTGGCGGCAAGAGCGTCCGGACACCGGGTAGATACTCTGGAGGGGCTGCAGGAAGAGGCAGAAGAGTTTGGCGCTTTTATCGCAGGCCAGGGAGCGGAGCAGTGCGGCTTCTGCAATCCCGGCATGATTATGAATGCCATTGCCCTGTTTCGGGAAAAATCAGATCCCACAGACCAGGAGATACGGGAATATCTGGCAGGAAACCTGTGCAGGTGTTCCGGTTATGAGGGACAGATGAGAGGTATTCGAAATTTTATCGCCTATAAAAAGGAAAAAGCCCTTCAAGGCGAGCAGAAGGAAGAAGAGAGGATGAGAATGAGGCGGGGAATAGAGGGAACCCGGGAAAACCCGTCAGATGAGCCGGAAAAAGAAGCCGGGGTGCAGGAGGGAGGCGCCGGAGCATGAAGGATATGGAGAAAAAGCTGGGAGAGATCCGCAGGGAGATTGAGGCGAATGAAAGAGAAGCCAGAGAAAGCGGGATCCCCATGAAAACGGCAGAGGAAGGAGCCAGCCTTCGCGCTTCCATGAAAACAGTAAATCAGCCGAAGATGAAAAAGGACGCGATGGCACTGGTTACCGGAAAACCGGTATTTCTGGATGATGTGACCGGCCGGGAGTATCTGGTGGTGAAGGTGCTTAGAAGCCCTCATGCCAATGCCATAGTAAAGAAGATCGATACCGATCGGGCGAAAAAGGTTCCAGGCGTAGAGTGCGTTTTTACCTGGGAGGATGTGCCGAACCAGCGGTTTACCATGGCAGGCCAGACCTATCCGGAGTTAAGCCCCTACGATCGCTTGATTCTGGATTCCCATGTGAGGTATGTGGGAGATCCGGTGGCCATTGTGGCAGGGGAAAATGAGGATTGTGTAGATCGGGCTTTGAAATTGATCCGGACAGAATATGAGGTGCTGCCTGCTGTTTTGGATATGCATGAGGCAAAGGACAGCCAGATACTGATCCATCCGGAAGAAAACTGGGAAGCCCTGGTTCCGGTGGGAGCAGATAATAAAAGAAATCTGTGTGCCAGTCAGAAGAGCGGCGTGGGAGATGTGGAAGAAGTGCTGGCCCAGTGTGACATGGTGGTGGAGGGAACGTACCGTACTCAGGCAAACCAGCAGGCTATGATGGAGACCTTCCGCACTGCCTGCTATATGGATGCCTATGGCCGGCTGAATGTGGTCAGCTCTACCCAGATCGTCTTTCATGTGCAGCGGATTGTGGCGAGAGCCTTGGGGATCCCCCAGAGCAAGGTTCGGGTGACCAAGCACCGAATCGGAGGCGGTTTTGGAGCCAAGCAGACGGTGGTAGCGGAAGTGTTTCCTGCTTTTGTTACCTGGAAAACAGGAAAGCCCTCAAAAATGATCTTTACCAGGGAGGAGTGCCAGACTGCCTCCACTCCCAGACATGAGATGGAAGTAAAGGTGCGGGTGGGGGCAACCAAAGAAGGGCGGATCCGGGCTTTGGATGTGTACGCTCTGTCCGATACAGGAGCTTACGGAGAACATGGGCCTACTACGGTAGGTCTGGTGGGACAAAAGGGAATCACCCTCTACGGAAAGTTGGATGCCTATCGGTTCGATTTTGATGTGGTGTATACCAACCACATGTCTGCGGGAGCCTACCGGGGATATGGAGCCACTCAGGGTATTTTTGCGATTGAGAGCGCAGTGAATGAACTGGCTCAGAAGCTGGATATGGACCCGGTGAAACTTCGGGAAATGAATATGGTCCAGCAGGGGCAGAGGATGCCCTCCTATGAAAATGAGCCCAACCGCAGCTGCGCTCTGGATCGATGCATGGCCAGGGCAAAGGAGATGATCGGCTGGGATGAAAAGTACCCCTGTAAAGATATGGGCAATGGAAAAGTCCGCAGCGTGGGCGTGGCTATGGCTATGCAGGGATCCTGTATTTCCTTTGTGGATACCGGATCTGCGGTGGTGAAGCTGGAGCAGGAGGGAACTTACCATCTTTCTGTGGGTTCGGCAGATATGGGAACCGGGTGCGATACAATCCTGGCTCAGATCGCTGCGGAGGTGCTGGCCTGTCCTCTGGAAAAAATTACTGTCTGCGCGGCAGATACGGATTCCTCTCCCTATGACTCCGGTTCCTACGCCTCCAGCACTACCTATGTGACCGGAAAGGCAGTGGAGCAGGCGGCCGGACAAGTGAAGAGCCTGATTTTAAAAAAGGCGGCTCAGATGATGGAAGCGCCTCTGGAAGAGCTGGAATTTCAGGGAGATCGGGTGATCTGGGATGCAGGAGAAAAGCAGATTTCCATCAAGGAGATCGCAGATGCTTCCACCTGCGGAAATCAGCTGGCCATTGTAGGCTCCGTCACCAACAGCTCCCCCGTCTCTCCGCCGCCCTTTATGGTAGGAATGGTGGAAATCGAGCTGGATAAGGAGACCGGGGCTTTGGAGATCCTGGACTATGTGGCAGTGGTGGACTGCGGAACGCCCATCAATCCGAATCTGGCCAGAGTGCAGACGGAAGGAGGACTGGCCCAGGGAATCGGAATGGCGCTTTATGAGAATGTAAGGAGCAGCAGCAAAGGACAGATCTTGAGCAATTCCCTGATGCAGTATAAAATCCCCACCCGCATGGACGTTCCCAAGTTTCGGGTAGAGTTTGAGAGCAGCTACGAGCCCACTGGGCCTTTTGGCGCGAAATCCATCGGCGAGATTGTGATCAATACCCCGGCTCCTGCGCTGGCTCATGCCATTGCCAATGCAACAGGGGTGTGGTTTCGGGAGCTTCCCATTACCAGTGAAAAAATCTGGCGGGGAATGCGGTAAAAACCACTGGTCAAGTATTGCTTAAGATGATACAATAGATAAATAATTATTTTTTCGGAAATACCGGAAAATAGAATGAGGAGATGAATATTATGGACTGCGTAACTGTAAGAGAGCTGTACCGGGATCGAGAAGCTTACATTGGCCAGGAGATCACGGTGGGGGGATGGCTGAGAAGCATCCGGGATTCCAAGACCTTTGGTTTTTTGGTGCTGCATGACGGCACGTTTTTTGAGACGCTGCAGATCGTCTACAGCGATAAATTGGAAAACTTTAATGAGATCAATAAGCTGAATGTGGGCGCTGCTGTGATCGTAAAGGGCACTTTAGTGGCGACTCCCCAGGCAAAACAGCCCTTTGAGATTCAGGCAGCAGAGGTGAGGGTGGAAGGCGCCTCCACGCCTGATTATCCCATGCAGAAAAAGCGTCACAGCATGGAGTTTCTGCGCACGGTGCCCCATCTGCGTCCCAGAACCAACACCTTCCAGGCAGTATTCCGGGTGCGTTCTCTGGCAGCTTATGCGATCCATCAGTTTTTCCAGGAGAGAGGATTCGTGTATGTGCATACGCCTCTGATTACCGGAAGTGACTGCGAGGGCGCTGGAGAGATGTTCCAGGTGACCACCTTTGATCTGAAGAATGTGCCTACAGATGATCAGGGAGCGGTGGATTTTTCCAAGGATTTCTTTGGCAAACCCACCAACCTGACAGTGAGCGGCCAGCTGGACTGCGAGTCCTACGCCCAGGCTTTCCGGAACGTGTACACCTTCGGTCCCACTTTCCGGGCAGAGAATTCCAACACTACCCGCCATGCGGCAGAGTTCTGGATGATCGAGCCGGAGATTTCTTTCGCAGATCTGAAAGATGATATGATCCTGGCAGAGCAGATGTTAAAGTATGTATTCCGCTATGTGCTGGAGCATGCGCCGGAAGAGATGAATTTCTTCAACTCCTTTGTGGACAAGGGACTTCTGGACCGTTTAAGACATGTGATGGAGTCTGATTTTGGCCATGTGACCTACACGGAGGCAGTGGAGATTCTGGAGAAGAACAACGACAAATTTGAGTACAAGGTATCCTGGGGCTGCGACCTGCAGACTGAGCATGAGCGCTACCTGACCGAGCAGGTATTCAAGAAACCGGTATTTGTCACAGATTATCCCAAAGAGATCAAGGCCTTTTACATGAAGCTGAATCCGGACGGAAAGACCGTGGCAGCCATGGATTGCCTGGTTCCCGGCATCGGCGAGATCATCGGGGGAAGCCAGAGAGAAGAAAACTATGACCTGCTGGCAGCAAGGATCAAAGAGCTGGGGATGAACCCGGAGGAATACAAGTATTACATGGATCTGAGAAAATACGGAACCACCCGCCATGCAGGCTTTGGACTGGGATTTGAGCGCCTGGTTATGTATCTTACCGGCATGGGCAATATCCGGGATGTGATTCCCTATCCCAGAACAGTAGGCAACTGCGAATAATCCGGCGGGCTTGGGCCTGTTGGAAGTTTATAAGACAAGGACTGCCCGTACCGGCAGCGGAAGGCGCAAGTCTCCGGGCCGGGCACGGGCAGATTTAAAAAGGAGAAGATTATTTGTCAAGATACGAAGATAACAATCGACGGGAAAACAGGGGGAGAAAGAAAAAGAGAAGCGCCGTGGGAGCTTTTGTCAGCACACTGGTGCTGGTACTGGCTCTCGGGGTATTCTGCTATGCAGCCTATACGCTGTATGGATATTATAAGGAATATAAGGCTGGCACGGATGAGTACGGAAACCTGAATGATAAATATGTAAGCATTCTTCCTGGCGGCACGGAAGCGGATTCGCAGCTCCAGGAGACAGATGCACCGGGCGCTTCCGGCCAGGGGGCTGTGCTGAGCAATGTGGCGGAGCTGGAAGATCCGGCAACGGTGCAGGCGAAGGTGGAAGCGGCAGGCAAGGAGAAAGCTTTGGAGAATGGGGAGGAGAAGACCCTGCCTATGATGCGCAATCCTATCAATTTCCAGGAACTGAATGCCATCAATGAGGACATCATCGGATGGATCCGAATCGGAGCTTTGGATATTTCCTATCCGGTGGCTCAGGGAGCGGACAACGACTACTATCTTCACCGTACCTTTGAGGGTGTGGAGAACTTTGCGGGCTGCATCTTTTTAAACTGCGACAACAGCCGGTTTTTTACTGATCAGAATTCGATTGTCTATGGGCATAACATGAAAAATGGCTCCATGTTTGGAACCCTTCACGAATTTGAAAATCAGGAGGTCTACGATAAAAATCCCTATTTCTGGATTTTTTCTCAGGACTTTATCTATCAGTACCGGATTTTTTCCTGCTCCAGAGTACATAAGATCGGAGATCCTTACCGGACCCGGTTTTTGACAGAGGATTTCCAGAGCTTTATTGACACTTGTCAGGCGAATTCTCTGATCGATAACGGTGGGGTGTCGGTGACCACAGAGGATCGGATCGTGACGTTGTCTACCTGTACGGCAGATGATTCCACCCGGTTTATTCTTCAGGGTAAATTGGAGCAGGTATATATTTCTAAATAGAGAGCAGAGAAAGGGAGGAAAAGGGATGGAAGATTCGGTAAAGAAATTGCAGGAAATAGTGAATCAGAGCAGTAATATCGTATTTTTCGGCGGAGCGGGTGTGTCCACGGAGAGCGGCATTCCGGATTTTCGCAGCGTGGACGGGCTGTATCACATGAAATACGAGTATCCTCCGGAGACCATCTTAAGCCATACCTTTTTTATGAGAAAGCCGGAGGAGTTTTATCGCTTTTACCATGATAAGATGCTCTGTCTGGATGCAAAGCCTAATGCAGCCCACAAAAAGCTGGCCAAGTTAGAGGCGCAGGGGAAATTAAAGGCAGTGATCACCCAGAATATTGACGGCCTGCACCAGGCAGCCGGCAGTCGGCGGGTGCTGGAGCTTCACGGCAGCGTTCATCGGAATTACTGCATGAAGTGCGGAGCCTTCTATGACGCCAAATACATGAAGGCGGCAGATGGGGTGCCCAGGTGTGAGAAGTGCAAAGGCATGATAAAACCGGATGTGGTGCTGTATGAGGAGGGACTGGATCAGCAGACTTTGCAGGATTCTGTATCGTTTCTCTCCCATGCGGAAGTGCTTATCATCGGTGGAACCTCCCTGGCCGTGTATCCGGCAGCCGGACTCATCGATTATTTCCAGGGAAAGCATCTGGTAGTGATCAACCGATCAGCCACATCCAGAGATCGGTATGCAGATCTTCTGATCCAGGGCAGCATCGGAGAGGTTCTGGGAGCTATTTAAAGAAGCAAGGGATAAAAGAGTTTGTGCCTGGGAGTTGGATTTACACAGGCGCAGATAAAAGAGGAGGCAGAAAATGGACAACCGCCAGGAACGCCCGGATTATCAGGTGGGCGATATCGTGAAGCTGAAAAAACAGCATCCCTGCGGCAGCCAGGAGTGGGAGATTCTTCGGGTAGGAGCGGATTTCCGGTTGAAATGTTTAGGCTGCGGCCATCAGATTATGATAGCCAGAAAGCTGGTAGAAAAAAATACCCGGGGGCTTCGGAAAAAGCAGGAAATACCACAATAGAAGATCACGCATAAAAGGGTGAGAAAAAGAGAGGGAATGAAAAGAGAATAGGATTACTCCGGAAGCAGGAGTTAAAAGAGGGTTCTGATATCCAGATGTACACAGGTTGGCAAGACCAGTGAACAAGGATAAGCAGAACCCTCTTTTTTGGCAGCTGTCTCAATACAGATCTTGATATGCTTGACAGCTGTACGGATGCAAGCTTATGAGTTCAAGGTTATGATTTTACCAGTTCCAGCGCTTTGGCGATCTCCATGACCGCAACGGGAGCCAGGATCAGTCCCAGAGCCAGCAGGTAAAGTTCACCAGGCAGCGCGATGAGGCCGAAGGCGATGCGCACCGGTGTAAAGAGAACCAGCAGTACCAGGGCAAGAGAAGCCAGGCAGGCCAGATTCAGATGACGGTTGGTAAAGAAACCGATGCGGAACAGAGAGCGGTGAGAACGCATATTGTAGGCCTGAACCACCTGGGACAGGGCAAGTACCATAAATGCCATGGTCTGACCGCCGGCCAGAGTGCCGGTGACAGCCTCTCCTCTCTTGAAAGCAAAAAGAGTCAGGAATGCGAACATAAGACCCTGAAGGACTACGCGAATGCCAAGGCCGTGAGCGAAGATTCCTTCATTCTTGGGCTTGGGTTTCTGATCCATAATATCTTTTTCCACAGGCTCCATACCTAAGGCGATGGCAGGCAGGCTGTCCGTCACCAGGTTGATCCACAGAAGCTGCATGGACAGAAGCGGCGTTTTGTGCCATAAAAGCATTGCACAGAATACAGTGATGACCTCTCCAATGTTGGTGCCCAGGAGGAAGCCCACCACCTTTTTAATGTTGGCGTAAATGCCCCGGCCTTCCTGAACTGCGTCTACAATGGTGGCAAAATTATCGTCCGTCAGCGTAATGTCAGCGGCTCCCTTGGCCACATCTGTTCCGGTGATGCCCATGGCGCATCCGATATCAGCAGCTTTTAAGGCGGGAGCGTCATTGACGCCATCTCCGGTCATGGAAACGATCTGATCCTTTTTCTGCCATGCTTTTACAATACGGATCTTATTCTCCGGTGAAACCCGGGCATAGACGGAAATATGTTCCACGGACTGATCCAGTTCTTCCTCTGTCATAGCATCCAGTTGTGCGCCTGTGATGGCTCGGTCCCCGGGCTGAAGGATTCCCAGATCCTTGGCAATGGCGGAGGCTGTCACTACATGGTCTCCGGTGATCATCACAGGTTTAATGCCGGCCCGGCGGCACAGAGCCACAGCGTCTCTTGCTTCCGGACGGGGCGGGTCGATCATGCCCACCAGACCAAGGAGCGTCAGGCCGTTTTCCATTGTCTCGGAAGTGACCTCTTCCGGAATCTGGTCCATCACCTTATATCCAATGGCCAGGACACGGAGAGCCTGCTCACTCATGGATTCATTCATTTTTCTGGCAGCTTCCAGATTGCCCAGAGTGCAGCGGGCAGTCATCATATCAAAAGCGCCCTTTACAATCACCACAGTTTTTCCATCAATCTGGTTAACAGAGGTCATCAGCTTACGGTCAGAGTCAAAGGGAATCTCTGCCAGGCGGGGATACTGTTTATTCAGATCATCCTGCCCCATACCGTTTTTGTGGGCAGCCACGATGATGGAAGTCTCAGTGGGATCGCCGATATGCTGCTCTGAGCCATCCTGTCCGAATACCACAGATCCGTCGCAGCAGAGGGTTCCGTAAAGAAGAAGCTTTCTGGCTTCCGGAGAATTTTCGGTGCTGACATCCTCCAGATGATCAGAACCATCCAGGTAAAGCTTGGTGAGGGTCATGCGATTCTGGGTCAGTGTTCCAGTCTTGTCGGAGCAGATCACAGATGCGCTTCCCAGAGTTTCCACAGCCGGGAGACGGCGGATCAGTGCGTTTTTCTTAACCATGCGCTGTACTCCGATTGCCAGGACAATGGTCACGATGGCGGGAAGACCCTCCGGAATCGCCGATACAGCTAAAGATACGGCAGTCATAAAGATCTCCAGCACAGGAATGCCGTTCATCAGTCCTACCACAAAGATGATGCCGCAGGCGCCGAGAGCCAGAAATCCAAGATATTTTCCGAGCTGTGCCAGTTTTTTCTGAAGCGGAGTCTGGGTATCGCTCTCACCTTCCAGGAGACCTGCAATCTTGCCCATCTCTGTATCCATGCCGGTGGCGGTAACCACGGCAACGGCAGTTCCGTAGGTGACGCTGCAGCCGGAGAAGACCATGTTGCTCCGGTCTCCCACAGAAGCCTTTGCGTCCACCTGCGCGTTAGCATCCTTTTCAGAGGGAACAGATTCTCCGGTGAGAGCAGATTCTTCACATTTCAGGCTGACGCTGGAGAGCAGTCTGGCGTCTGCTGGAATAAAATCTCCTGCTTCCAGGCGGATAATATCTCCGGGAACCAGCAATGCAGCATCAATGATCTGCTCCGTTCCGTCCCGAATCACTCTGGCATGGGGAGCGGACATGTTTTTCAGAGCGTCCAGGGCTTTTTCAGCCTTGCTCTCCTGAAGCATACCCATAACAGCATTGAGAACCACGATGAGCAGAATCAGGCATGGCTCAAAAAACTCCATGGGATCGCCCTCTATGCAGGCGATCACGAAAGAAACGGCAGCGGCGATAAGCAGGATGATGATCATCACATCCTGAAATTGTTCCAGAAAGCGCTGAAGATTTGTCTTTTTCTTCTTTTCCTTCAACCGGTTTTCGCCGTGCTTTTCCAGCAGTTCCCTGGCCCGGTCGCCGGAAAGCCCCTGCTCCTGGGTAGTACCCAGCTCACTTAAAACTTCTGATTTTGGTTTGCAGTAAGGTGTCAAATAAATTCCTCCTTGTCTTGTCAATCCCTTCCGGGCAGGCAGCCATTGGGATCGATGATAAATGATAAATAGTAAGATTATATTAATATGAAGCTTATTCTACCAGTATCCATGGTGTTTGTCACTGAGCAAATCATTAAATATCAATAAAGGATCAATAAAATTAAAATATTCCTGTTGTCCCGAAAAGGAAAAGGCAGTTGCTTCTATTTTAATACAGAAAGGGGAAAATAATTCAATCATTCAAAATAATAAAAAAATCCAGGAAAAAATATTGAAATTTACGATGATTCAAAATAATTCAAAAAGTGCTTGAAATAAAAGGAATTCTATGATAAAGTAAAAAACTGTGATATATTATTTCCTTGCTCTTTCATCAGGAAAGGGCCAGAGACCATAAGGAGGTGCGCGAAGCATGAATAAGTATGAATTAGCTGTTGTAGTCAACGCTAAACTCGAAGACGAAGAGAGAACCGCTGTTATCGAGAAAGTAAAAGAATACGTGACTCGTTTCGGCGGAACAGTGACTGACGTGGATGACTGGGGTAAGAAGAAATTAGCTTACGAGATCCAGAAGATGCGCGAAGGTTTCTACTACTTCGTACATTTTGAGTCTGACAGCACATGCCCGGCGGAAGTTGAGAAACGTGTCCGCATCATGGAGAATGTGATCAGATATTTATGCGTTAGACTGGATGCATAGATAGAATAGGAGATTTGCAATGAATAAAGTCATCTTAATGGGACGTCTGACCAGAGACCCGGAAGTGCGGTATTCCGCAGGGGACAACTCAATGGCGATTGCCAGATATACATTAGCAGTAGACCGCAGATTTAAGCGTGACGGAGAGGCTACCGCAGATTTTATCGGCTGCGTGGCATTCGGCAGAAGCGCAGAATTTGCGGAGAAATATTTCCGTCAGGGCCTGAAAGTGGTTGTGACAGGAAGAATTCAGACGGGAAGTTACACAAACAGAGATGGCCAGAAAGTATACACCACCGACGTAGTGGTGGAGGATCAGGAGTTTGCGGAGAGCAAAGCGGCTTCCGCTGAGCACGGCGTAATGCCTTCTGCGCCCTCATCCAGACCGGCAGCCCCGGCTCCCAGCCAGGCATCAGTAGCAGACGGGTTTATGAACATTCCCGATGGGATTGATGAGGAACTGCCTTTTAACTAATTTATGCGGGGACAGAGTTGCAGAAGTGCGCAGCACGGAACAATTCGCTTGAAAGGTTCTGGCCCCAATAACACATGATGTCAGGGCGCTGCCTTTGCTCTTGCATCATTTCAGAATTTCAGAGAACAGGAGGAATTCATCATGGCTTTCAGTAAAGATAGAGCAGATTCTCCCATGAAGCGGAGAGGCGGACGCAGAAGAAAAAAAGTCTGCGTATTCTGCGGCAAAGAGAATAATGAAATTGATTACAAGGATGTAAACAAGTTAAAGAGATACGTTTCTGAGAGAGGTAAGATCCTTCCCAGAAGAATCACTGGAAACTGCGCAAAGCATCAGAGAGCGCTGACCGTTGCGATCAAGAGAGCACGTCACATCGCTTTGATGCCCTACGTACAGGACTAATTGCCCAAGCAGGACAGTTTAGAAAAGCAAAGCCTTTAAATACTGGATAATCCCGGTATTTAAGGGCTTTTTGTTTTTCACAGGGTGTTACATATTTTTATCTTTTCTTGTTTCACAGGATCAGGGTGTCAAAAGCCCTGATGGAAAAACGCAACGGTCAAATGGTACAAAAGAGCTGTCCTCATTTTGATGCACCAAACATTCCGATGAGCCTTTTAAATTCTATAAATAAAAGGCCATGGTGAAAAATACCTCCGGCGGTATCCTCTCGGGTGGATTTTCTCCGAAAAATAGAATCTTTTCGGAGAAAATCACCCGAAAATCCACCGGAAACCATATTTTGCACCATGGCCTTTTTTAAAAGAAACGCTTAGTCTTCCTCCAATTCTTCCAGAGCCTTCTGATCCACCAGCTCAATCGTTCCTCTTTTTAATTCTACCAGCCCTTCGTTCTGGAAATACCGCAGCATCCTGGTCACCACCTCCCGGGCAGTTCCCAGATGATTGCCGATCTTTTCGTGAGTGATTTTCAGAGAGGTGGTTTGCTCCAGCTGGGCTTCGTTCAGCAGAAAGGTTGCCAGGCGCTTGTCAAAGCTTTTCCACATGATCTGTTCTAACAGCCACATCACTTCGGAGAAACGGCTGGCCATGACCTGGTTGGTGTAGTTTGCCAGTACTGCGGATTCATCCATCACGTTCCGGTAGATGCCGGGAGGAATCACCCAGATCTCAGAGTCCTTTTCTGCTTCAATGGCAACGTCAAATTGAAGACTTTGGAACATACAGGAGGCGGAAAACAGACAAATGTCCCGCTCAAACAGACGGGAAATGGTGATTTCCCGACCCTGCTCTGATAAGATATAGGCTCGCAGCAATCCGCTGCACACCAGGTACAGTCCGCTGCATTCTTCGCCTCCCCCCTGCAGGAGAGTGCCTGCTTTTATCTGTTTCAGTGTTCCGGAAATTTCTAATTTTTGCTGCTGGGCAGCAGTCAGTTTATTCCATATAGGAAAGTATTCTTTTAATTCCATGGTGCCTCCGTTTATTATGCTGGGATCATGTTGCATTAAAACATATTATAACATAGAAAGGGTTAAGAAAAGTACAAAAATTCTTAAGAAAGATAAAGGTTTACATCCCTCCTGGAAAAGTTTATACTGAAGACAATATGATGGGGACTGGAATGGAACCATCTAAGGAGCCAGGGTGCAGAGAATTCTTGTATCCTGGCGCTAAGTTCAGGGGACAGACAACCGAGAAAAGCCTTTTAAAAAGGGATGCAGATGATTTGGTGCATCCGGGGACGAGGCTTTTTGTCTGCGAATTAAAGGAGGAGTTCGATATGAGAAAAAAAGCCAATCGTTTTCTGGCGATTCTGATGGCGGCCTCTTTGATGGCCAGCCATGGAATGACCTCATTGGCAGAGGGGATAACAGAAGTTCAGACAGTAGAGACAGCTGCTGAGACGCCGGCAGCCACAGAAGCGCCCACAGAGCCGCCGGCACCTGCCACAGAAGCGCCCACAGAGCCGCCGGCGCCTGCTACGGAAGCGCCTACAGAGGCTCCCACAGAGGCACCTACAGAAGCTCCGGCCACAGAGGCGCCTACGGAAGCTCCGGTGACAGAGGCTCCCACGGAAACACCCACAGAAGGGGCGGGGACAGAGGCACCTACGGAGGTTCCTGGCACAGAACATTCCACAGAAGCGCCTTTTCCGGAGGATATTTTTGAGACAGAGACTCAGGTGACAGAGACACCTACGGAAGCGCCTACAGAGACTTCCACTGAGGGAGAGACTGAGACGGAGACGGGCAGCGAAAAGGACACGGAGACAGAAAGTGAGACGGAAAAGAAAGAGACAGCGTTTACCTGGTCAAAAGACGGCGTAAAGGTGACAGTGAAGCTGGAAAACAAGGCAGCACTGCCATCAGATACAAAATTTTCTGTCAAGACAATAAACAATAAAACAGACAAAAAGCGGAATCAGAAGGCAAGGACACTGGTGGAGAAGAGCCTGGGGCAGGGACACCGGGAAATTTCCGATACACGTTTCTATGAGCTGGTGTTTGAGACGGACGGAAAAAAGGTACAGCCCTCAGGAAAGATAAAAGTGACCTTTGAATATGCCAACGGGCTTGATTTGAAGCTGTCCCGATACGGACAGCCGGAGGCCAAGGCGTATCTTGTAGATCAGACAGCCGGAGAGCAGCAGCTTTTAGAACTGGATCAGAAACTGCTGGTCAGGAAGGCAGAACTTACGGTATCCGGTACGCCTCTGATCGGAATTGCAGGGACTCAGAACCACACAAATGACGGTGCAGTGATTACCAGAGACACACTGGAAGATGGCCTGGCAGATGTGCTGGATTATAAGTTGGTGACAGCTCAAAAGGCAGAACTGGCGTCTGAGACAGAAGAGAAGGTATCTGAGCAGGAAGAAAAACCGGAAGAAGAACAGTCAGCCCTTGAAGAAGAAAATGAAGATCCGAATCCGGCAGGTCTTTTAGGCGGCCTGGAAGGTATTTCTTTGACCTTAGCGAATGGACAAAGCTCCGGCCAGGTGAAGGTTGTGAATCTGTATGCGGAGTCAAACGGCAGTGTAAATACAGAGCCGCTGGAAGAAGTTTTGTCAGGCGGAAGCATAGATGTATCGGACTGCCTGGTTGTAGTAAATGTAGTGGCCCAGGATGCAGAGCAGGCTCTGAGTGTTCCGGTTTATCCGGCGCTCTATCAGGGAAGTTTGGTGTCCGGTGAACAGGCATCCTATGCAGGCCGCTTGGTGTATAATTTGGTGGCGGAGAGAAACGATGGCTTTGGGGTTTATTGCGGAAGCGCCTCTCTGGAGGGGAAAGGCGTGGGAACGTATCTGGCGCCTCAGGGAACGATAAATGGTTCTGCCGGTGTGCTGGGAGCTGTCTACAGCTTGGATGCCAGCGTGTCCTCTATAGAAGCGGCAGTGGTCGGGCAGGATGGAACAGCAGCTTTGAATCAGGAGACAGAGGCTCAGACAGAAGAGTCCAGCGAAACAGAGACCGAGAGCGAAGGGCTGACAGAAGAGTCCAGCGAAACAGAGACCGAGAGCGAAGGACTGACGGAAGAGTCCGGTGAAACAGAGACCGAGAGTGAAGGGTTGACGGAAGAGTCCAGCGAAACAGAGCCCGAGAGTGAAGGGCTGACGGAAGAGTCCAGCGAAACAGAGACCGAGAGTGAAGGGTTGACGGAAGAGTCCAGTGAAACAGAGCCCGAGAGTGAAGGGCTGACGGAAGAGTCCGGTGAAACAGAGCCCGAGAGTGAAGGGCTGACGGAAGAGTCCAGCGAAACTCAGACAGAGAGTGAGACAGAATTTACAACAGAAATTGAGACAGAATCGGAGACGGAAACAGAGACAGAAGGGCTGATCGAGGAGACCGAGCTGGAAACAGAGGCGGAGACAGAACCTGAGACGGATGTGGTTTTGGATGAAATGACGATGGATACGATGGCTCTGGATCGGGGAGCTTCCAATGTGAAGTCATTGTTGGTGATTAAAACAACCCGGGAGTTCCAAGCTGCTCAGGAATCAGAGAATACACCAGGTACAGAGCAGACACCTTCCACAGAGGTTCAGAATCCGGGCGGCCCTGCCGGAGAGATAGCTGCTGCCGATTCATCACCTACTGGAACAGCTTACACAGATCCTGGTTCAGGGGAAAATACACAGGGAGATCAGGATGATCCTGTAGGCGGGACGGCAGAATTTAATGAAGATTCGGTACAGCTGGCCTCCTCCCTGCTCCAGCAGGGCATCTCCAAACCGGTGGCAGGGGCGGTTCTCAGTTTGAGAGCTGCTGAGGAGATCGTACCTACCGCAGATATTACTGTGAAGAGTAAGGATGGATCAGAGATAACCTATAAAAAGGATAAAACAGCCTTTCGCAAGGATGCAGAGGTGTTTAGCTGGACAACGGATGCAGCCGGGACACCTCAGGATATTGCTCCTTACCTGATACCGGGAGGGACTTATCGGTTGACAGAGGTTTCTACGCCTGAAGGGTATATTACAGCATCTGATCTCTACTTTACCGTAGAGGCAGACGGGACTGTAAAGCAGAGCAACGGAACTTTGCTGCCGCCTTTAAAGATGCCGGATGGAACAGAGGCATCCTGCCTTGAGATGATAGATTATGCAGAAGAAAATCCCAATAATCCAGATTCAGAGCTTCCGGATGAGGTATCTCTTACCTTTAAGCTGGCAGTGGTGATGCTGCCGGAGACAGCGGAGGAGACGGAGGCCTCCGGCCCCATTTATCTGCCTGGAGCCAAGTTTGTGATCAAAGATGCAGAGGGCAATGTGTTAAAAGATGGAAATGGTAATCCCTATACTTTTACCACGGAAGGGAAGGAGATGACTCTGAACCTAAGCCCGGCTATTTACGGTGATCTGATCAAGGGCATGGAAAATGACAGTCAGAGGATCTTCCGGGTTGTTCAGTTAAAGGCAGCGGAGGGTTATCAGTTTGTAGATTATTCAGAGGCAGAGCTGACCATTCATAAAGATGGAGAAGGAAAAATTTCTTTGACACTGCCGGATAAGCAGAATGTGAACAATGTGCTTACTTTCTACAATCGGAAGATACCGGAGAATGCAGTTGGTTCCATCACAGTGACCAAGAGAAATTATCTGGGTGAGACAGACAACCAGATCTATGCGGCAAATGGGGCGACCTACTATGTAGCCTTGTTTGCCGATAAGGACAAGACCAAGCGCATCAGCGAAGTAAAGACCATTGAGATCCGCAAGGGATATAAAGCAGCCACAGTTACCTTTGGCAATCTGCCTAACGGAACCTACTATGTGGGAGAGACGGATCAGTACGGCAACCTGGTGGGAACAGTTAAGGATCAGGCATTGGCAAAGGATCCCTACTATGCAGAGTATGTGTACGGACAGGATAAAAATAAAGTAGTGATCAAAGCAGATCTGCATGCGCAGCATCCGGCAGACCCGGAGAATGTAACCATCAAAAACCATTACTTTAACCTGCCGTCGGACTTCACCCAGATCATCTCACTCCAGATCACGGTGAATCTGCGGGATGAAAACGGCGTGGCTCTGAACAGCAAGGATACTCTGTATGCAGGAGTTTATACAAAAAATTCAGCGGGGGCCAAGTTTGGCTACGCAGGAAAAGTGGCGGTGAAAATGGGCGGAGCTGCCAGTAAAACGGTGACAGTAGAGCTTCCCATGAGTACCGATGTAAAATATGTAACAGCCCGGTTGGTGGACGCCAATGGAAAACAGCTGGTAAATGGCGCTCAGTACAAAATGGTGATCAATCCTTCCTATCTGACCCTCCATAAAGGAGATACACAGGTACAGAACATTACCATCACAGCGGATAAGGTGAAGCAGCCGGAGACCGAGCCTCAGACCGAGACCGAGGTAGATATCACCAAGACCAAGGCAGAACTGAAACTAACCAAGAGCGTAAAATACAAGGGAACTTCCATTCGGGTAAATTCCGTGTACTACATTGGAATTTTCGATGACAAAGAGCTGAAAAATCTCCGGTATAAAAAGGCTATGGTGCTGAACAATGCCAGCGAGCTTACAGCTACCCTTCTGGTAAATCTGAACAAGGTGCCTTCCGGGGAGGTGACCTTCTATTTCGCAGAGGTGGATGAAGAAGGAAATGTGCTGAAGAGTGGAAAAGAGTCAGGGTATGACATTGACCTGAATAAAAACTCGATCACCTTAAGTAAGAAGAATATGTCGGATGAAGTGATTGTGACTAACAATGTAAAGAGCGGCAGTTCTGTGGAACAAAATCTTGTAAATCCCGGCAGCGGCTTTGCAGGAGATGAATCCGCTCTGGCTGCAGCGCAGAATCTGTCCAACGACAGCAACAGCTCCGGCAATACTACTACAGGCGATGACAGTCCCATCCTTCCGCTGATCATTATTCTGACCGTATCGTTACTGGCAGTGGTAGTTACCGCGGTGATTACCTACAAGCGGAGACGGGGAAAATAAGATCTTCGATGCGCAAAATGAGACAGAGGTGTCAAGAATAGATTTTTAAAGAAATAAGACAGAAAGGGATGCTGCAAATACGGTTTCCGGTGCAATTTCGGCGTGTTTTTCTTCGAGAATATATTATTTTTCGGAGAAAATCACCCGAAAGGGTACCGCTGGAATGAAGTATTTGGCAACATCCCTTTTTTAATTGGCAAAAGCCAGCATCCGTGTCCATAGGTGTGTTGCCCTATGTACACGGATGCTGGGGTCATTGAAATATGCAGCTTCTGGTTACTCCTCGATTACTTGCAGCTCCAGGTAATCAAAATCAATCTCTTCAATAAAGTTGTCCTGGTAAAATCGTGCCTTGCTGTGGCGTTTGAATTCCCGAATGGTAGCTTCCAGCCAGATGGGCTTGCCAAGATCAAATTCCAGACACAGTTTATCCAGACTGTGAAATATTTTGTGGGTGCGAGTATCGTCACTGTCGTCTGTGATGACGGCGTCTTTCAGCATCCGATTGTCTTTCCAAATCTTTCCCCAGATCCTCATACGAATTATTCTCTCCTGTAGGCGTTTATTTACGTTGGTTGTTTGATAACCACTTTTTTCGGTCAAATTTCATTTGCGTGGCTCTTTGGTCAGGTTCTATTTACATTGGATATCTTACAGTTATTTTTTCTGTAAAACTTAGTTTGTATCAGCGGTCTCATAGTAAGATGCATTGTCAAAAAACTGATAGACCAGAGAGGATATTTCTCCAATGTGGCTGATAGCTTCCTCCTTGCTGTCCCAGTCATTGGACAGAACGCAGAGGATGTAGTCAGATTTATCGCCGTAAACAATGGCAACATCGTTTTCAGCAGTATCCATTTCTCCTGTCTTGTTTCCCACCAGAGTTTCCTCAGGAAGACCACTGGGGATTTTATAGCGGGTATCCTGGTTCAGCATCATCTCTTCCACTTCATTGCATACGGCTCGGGAACCGAAGGTACGGCGGTAAATCCGCTCCAGCAGTCTTCCGCAGTCCTTGGCAGAGACCTGGTTAAAGCTTTCCGGATCGGTGTAAGTGGCCGGATCGGAGAAACCGTTGTACTCATGCGTTTCCCCTGCGAAACGCTGACTTTGGATATAACGGTTTACCCTGGCGATACCATCCGCATAGCTTCCATTTCCCAGCAGGTAAAGCAGCTGGTTGGAATCAGAGTTGCTGCTGTAGGTGATCATATTGTGAATCAGATCATCCACCTCCTGAGTAGGGGTAAGTGTTCCCTCTTCAATGGCTTCATAGACGGTTCCCATGATGAACAGTTTCATTACGCTGGCGGATTTCATGGGCTGATCGTTAATCAGGATCTGGTCATGAGTTCTGAGATTTTTTACATAGATAGACCATTCTCCGCTGTAATTTTCCGTGAGATGAATCAGGCGCTGCTCCAGAGTGTCAATGGTAAGGGGAACTTCCGGCAAAGGACAGTCTGCAAGCTGGCGGTAGTCTATCAGAGTATAGTAGATCAGAGGGTTTGGAACACCATTTAGATCTGCAAGGTCGATAAGTACAGGTTCTTTGCTGTGCTCCTCTGCAAGTTCTGTTTCCGCAGTTTCATTCGGAACCTCTTCTGTCTCGGTATCAGAGTCAGAGGTGTTCTGGGTCTCCGTGGTATTTTCTGTTTCACCGGTTTGATTCGGAACCTCTTCTGTCTCGGTATCAGAGTCAGAGGTGTTTTGAGCCTCTGTGGTATTTTCTGTTTCACCGGTTTGGTTCGGAAGCTCCTCTGTTTCGGTGTTGGAGTCAGAGGTGTTTTGAGCCTCCGTGATATTTTCCGTTTCGCCGGTTTGGTTTGGAAGCTCCTCTGTTTCGGTGTCGGAGTCAGAGGTGCTTTGAGCTTCCGTGGTATTTTCTGTTTCGCCGGTTTGATTCGGAAGCTCCTCTGCTTCGGTATCAGAGTCAGAGGTGTTTTGAGCCTCCGCGGTATTTTCTGTTTCACCGATTTGATTCGGAAGCTCCTCTGCCTCAGTATCGGAGTCGCTGAGCGCTTCTGTGAGGTTTTCCGGTTTGTCAGTTTCCGTTTGGACGGACTCTGGATAGGGAGCTTCCGCTGCATCGGTTTGCAGCTTCTCGTCCCCGGCAGCACTTTCACTTTCCGTTTCACCGGAATTTCCACCCCAGGTTTTGGCGCCGGCTGGCGCTGGAAGATGGGCAAAGGTAAATTCTCTGCCGTACTGCTGTTTCAACTGCCCCAGGGTTTCCAGCAGCCGTTCTTGGTTCAGAACGTAAACTTCTGTTTCTGTTTCGGTCTCCTGGCGCGTTTCCAACTCGGTGGCTGTTTCTGTGGAAGGCTTAGGTTCGTGGGAACAGCCGGTAAGGGCACAAAGAGCCAGAAGAGGAAACAGGCCTGAGAGACTGTGCTTTTTCTGTTTCTCGTTAGTATTTTTATGCAGCTTTTTTTTCATAGATTATGTACCTCAGAGGGAAGGCCTGGCCGTTTCAGAGAATGCGAAAGTCCAAGAAGGGCTTTCCCTGATCATACGAGGCCAAAGCTCCCTGTGTGTTGTGAAAAACAAACAAGAGTTTCACTCATAATACCATCTCACCGGGAATGTGTAAAGGATTTAAAACTGGAAAACAAAATCAAATTTTGAGGGACAAAAGGACGGCAGTGTGGTATCTTTAAATTGCAGAAAGAAAGTGCCAGAGAAAGGCAGGATCCGTCCGGTCGGACAGACAGGCGCAGATTCGCCCGGCAGAAACGGCAAGCGACAGAATAAGGAGCATAGAAATATGAGGAAAGAAATAGAAATGACAGAAAAACTGGAAATGACAGATAAGACAGAAAAACCAGAAAAACCAGCCTGCGGAAGACAGGAAAAGATAAGGGGAACCGGATTGGTGCATATTTATTGTGGAGACGGGAAGGGAAAGACTACTACGGGAATGGGTCTGTGCCTTCGGGCTGCAGGCTTCGGTTATCGGGTGCTGATCTACCAGTTTATGAAGAACAACAGAACCAGTGAGCGGAAATCTCTGGAACAAATAGAAAATATTCGGATCCTGGATGGGCTGGAGGAGGAAAAATTCAGTTTTCAGCTGACGGAGGAAGAGCGGAAACAGAGACGGGAATTTTACAACAATCAGTTCAGGAAGGTGACCCAGATGGCCGCTAAGGAAGATTTTGATCTGCTTTTTTTGGATGAGGCCATCTATACGATTCGTGCAGGCCTGCTGGATGAAGAATTGGTGGCGGAATTTTTGGAGAATAAGCCGGAGAAGCTGGAGGTGATCCTGACAGGCCAGGGCCCCAGCCAGAGACTTGTGGATCTGGCGGATTACGTCTCAGAGATTCGTAAGGTGAAGCACCCCTTTGACCGAAGACAGCCGGCCAGAGACGGGATTGAGCGGTAAGTCCTGAAAAAGATATAAAAAGTTTACTTGACTTCTGCTAGGGGAAAACTTATAATGAGTAAATATAAAATAATAATATAGAAATGAAACTGAAAAAAGCGTGAGCACAATGGCGATGCTTTTTAGAACTTTGCAGAAACAGCCCGACCTGAGACCCATGAGCGGGCAGAAGGAGAATTTATGATTAAATTATACGAACATGGCGTATATTTGGTAAATGGAACGGAGATTGTGGAGGATAACCGGGAGGCGGCCAAGGCGCTGGAGCAGATGACCGGAAACGTACCTTCCCGGGAAGAGGCGGCAAAGGAGACAATCGCCTATTCCATTTTAAAGGATCACAATACCTCCGGGAACATGGAGCAGCTAAAGATTAAATTTGATAAACTGACTTCCCATGACATTACCTTTGTGGGAATCATCCAGACAGCCAGAGCTTCCGGACTGGAGAAATTTCCGGTTCCCTACGTGCTTACCAACTGTCACAACTCCCTCTGTGCAGTGGGAGGAACTATTAATGAGGATGACCATATGTTTGGCTTAAGCTGTGCCAAAAAGTACGGCGGAGTCTATGTACCTCCTCATCAGGCAGTGATTCATCAGTATGCAAGGGAAATGCTGGCAGGCGGAGGGAAGATGATTCTGGGATCAGATTCCCATACCCGGTATGGCGCTCTTGGAACCATGGCCATGGGAGAAGGAGGACCGGAGCTGGTAAAACAGCTGCTCTCTCAGACTTATGATATCAATATGCCCGGTGTGATTGCAGTGTATTTGACCGGCGCTCCGGTGAAGGGAGTCGGTCCTCAGGACATTGCTTTGGCGATTATCGGGGCAGTATTTGAAAATGGTTATGTGAACAATAAGGTGATGGAGTTCGTAGGCCCCGGCGTGGCCAACCTGAGCGCGGATTTCCGTATCGGCGTGGACGTTATGACCACGGAGACCACCTGTCTGTCTTCTATCTGGAAGACCGATGCGGCCATTGAAGAATTTTATGAGATCCATGGAAGAAAACAGGACTATAAGGAGCTGAACCCTGGCGCTGTGGCTTACTATGACGGTATGGTCTATGTGGATCTGAGCCAGATTCGTCCCATGATCGCTATGCCTTTCCATCCCAGCAATACGTATACCATTGAGGAACTAAAAGAAAACCTTATGGATATTCTGGAGGATGTGGAGAAGCGGGCGAAGGTGAGCCTGGACGGAGCGGTAGATTTCACACTGAAGAATAAGGTGCGGAATGGGAAACTGTATGTGGATCAGGGAATCATTGCCGGCTGCGCAGGCGGTGGTTTTGAAAATATCTGTGATGCAGCGGACATCCTGAGAGGAAATTTTATCGGAAATGATGCCTTTACGCTGAGTGTATACCCGGCAAGTATGCCGATTTACATGGAACTGGCGAAAAACGGCAGGCTGGCAGATTTGATCCAGTCCGGCGCAGTGGTAAAGACTGCGTTTTGCGGCCCCTGCTTCGGTGCAGGAGACACTCCGGCCAACAATGCCTTCAGTATCCGCCATTCCACCAGAAATTTCCCCAACCGGGAGGGCTCTAAGCTGCAGAATGGGCAGATTGCCTCGGTAGCTTTGATGGATGCCAGATCGATTGCAGCTACGGCAGCCAATAAGGGATATCTGACAGCAGCCACGGAGCTGGATGTGGAATTTGGCAAGCCGAAATATTTCTTTGACAGCGCGATTTATGAGAATCGGGTGTTTGACAGCAAGGGAGTGGCAGATCCGGATACACAGATTCAGCTTGGACCCAATATCAAGGACTGGCCGGCTATGTGTGAGCTTCCCCAAAATCTGGTTCTGAAGGTGGTTTCGGAGATTCATGATCCGGTGACTACCACAGACGAGCTGATTCCCTCCGGAGAGACTTCTTCCTACCGCTCCAATCCCTTGGGGCTGGCAGAGTTTGCTCTCTCTAGAAAAGATCCGGCCTATGTAGGACTGGCCAAGGAAGTGCAGAAGGCTCAGAAGGCCATTGAGGCAGGAAATTGCCCGCTGGAAGTCCTGGAAGAGTTGAAGCCTGTGATGGAGGCAGTACACACCCAATTCCCTCAGGTGGGAGAAGGGAATCTTGGTATCGGTTCCACGATCTTTGCAGTGAAGCCGGGAGACGGTTCCGCCAGAGAGCAGGCAGCCTCCTGCCAGAAAGTTCTGGGCGGCTGGGCAAACATTGCCAACAGCTATGCAACAAAGCGGTACCGCTCCAATCTGATTAACTGGGGAATGCTTCCCTTCCTGATCGATGAGGGAGCACTGCCCTTTAAGAATAAAGATTATCTGTTTCTTCCCAATATCCGTCAGGCAGTGGAGGAAAAGGCTTCTGAAGTGACTGCCTATGTGGTGAAGGAGGGAACCTTAACTCCCTTTACCCTGAGGCTGGGAGAGATGACTGCAGATGAGCGCCAGATCATCCTGGATGGCTGTTTGATCAATTTCAACCGGGTGAAATAAGCATTCACGGACGAGCAGATATCAGGGCGCTGCAGCACGAGAACAATGCCTGTAATGGCGCCGAAGGCGTAAAGATCCCAGTGCGGCAGAGTGAAGCAAATGCCTGTAATGGCGCCGAAGGCGCAAAGATCCCAGTGCGGCAGAGTGAAGCGAATGCCTGTAATGGCGCTGGAAGCGCAAGAATCATAGCTAGAAATAGCCACATCTTGCGCATTGCTGTAAGTTGACACGGAGGGAGGCTGGGCCTCCTTGCCGGAAAAGAGAGATGGAAAGGAGAACGGCCATGAGTGCGACAAAAGAAATTCCCTATAAGATTTATCTGGAAGAGAGTGAGATGCCCAGGCAGTGGTATAATGTGCGGGCAGATATGAAAAATAAGCCCGCACCTCTGTTGAACCCGGCTACCCTGGAACCCATGGAATTTAAGGATCTTCAGGGCGTATTCTGCGATGAACTGATTCGGCAGGAGCTGGATGATACGACTCCCTATTTCGATATTCCGGAAGAAATTCGGAATTTCTACAAAATGTACCGGCCCTCTCCTTTGGTGCGAGCCTATTGCTTGGAGGAAAAACTTCAGACTCCGGCCAAAATCTACTATAAGTTTGAAGGAAATAATACCAGTGGAAGTCATAAGCTCAATTCCGCGATTGCGCAGGCCTACTATGCCAAAAATCAGGGCCTGAGGGGCGTCACCACAGAGACCGGTGCAGGACAGTGGGGGACTGCACTTTCCATGGCCTGTGCGTATCTGGATCTGGACTGCCAGGTATATATGGTGAAAGTTTCTTATGAGCAGAAACCCTTCCGTCGGGAGGTGATGCGCACTTACGGTGCAAAGGTCACTCCATCCCCCTCTGTCACCACAGAAGTGGGCAGAAAAATCCTGGCTGAGAATCCCGGAACGGGAGGTAGTCTTGGCTGTGCCATCTCAGAGGCAGTGGAAGCTGCGGGAAAGCAGGAAGGCTACCGCTATGTGCTGGGTAGTGTGCTAAACCAGGTGCTGCTTCATCAGACTGTGATCGGCCTGGAGACGAAAGCAGCGCTGGATAAGTATGATATTGTTCCGGATATTATCATTGGCTGTGCCGGAGGCGGATCCAACCTGGGCGGCCTGATCTCACCTTTTATGGGCGAGAAATTAAGAGGGGAGCGGGATTATCGTTTCATTGCCGTAGAACCGGCCTCCTGTCCCAGTCTTACAAGGGGAGTCTATGCCTACGATTTCTGCGACACCGGGATGGTGTGCCCTCTGGCAAAGATGTATACTCTGGGTCATGGGTTTATTCCTTCTGCCAGCCATTCCGGCGGTCTGCGTTATCATGGCATGAGCACCACTCTTTCACAGCTGTACCATGACGGACTTATGGAGGCAGTTTCTGTGGAGCAGACATCAGTCTTTGAGGCAGCGGAGCTGTTTGCCCGGGTGGAAGGAATCCTGCCGGCACCGGAAAGCAGCCATGCCATTCGGGTGGCCATGGATGAAGCGCTCAAGTGTAAAGAAACAGGTGAGGAAAAGACTATCGTCTTTGGTCTTACCGGAACCGGATATTTTGATCTGGTGGCTTACGGAAAATACAATGACGGGGCTATGATGGATTATATTCCCACAGATGCGGAGCTTCAAAAGGGCTTTGACGGGATACCGCGATTCCCTGGGAATACTCTGGAGAGAAGATAGTATCCGTGTTCATAGGGATCGTATTGTCTCAGGTATATGGATTCAGGCAATTAAATATAATTATCAGACAATACAAAGGAAAATAGAGAATAAAAGTTCTAAAGAATGAAAAAATATAAAGAAATAGAAAAAATAAGAAATATAAAAAATAATAGTTGACAAATACGGAGATAAGTGATAGTATACAGATAACAACAAGAACACCTCAATTAAATAACTAGACCCAAGGTTATTTAGTTATTAAGAAAGGTGAAATTGCTTAATACAGTTTTTCTAATCAAGATAATCAAGATAATCAAGATAATCAAGATAATCAAGATAATCAAGAT
>ENA-ORTM01000846-ORTM01000846.1-human-gut-metagenome-genome-assembly--contig:-NODE-846-length-35291-cov-7.293280_pt1 | contig 35291 bp, 27 predicted proteins | sample MGYA00241909_ERZ509182 | MGnify/ENA primary metagenome ERZ509182 (study PRJEB26280, sample SAMEA2338855) | human gut metagenome | biome: human gut; feature: human-associated habitat; material: faeces...
TGCAAGATGTGCGTCACAATTTGTGGGATATTTTGCCCGGATGAGGGCGCCGTAGTGGGCTACGGCAACTGAATTCGGGTGAAATCTCCCACAAAGTGGGGCGTGCAGATTGCGGGAATGATTTTTTAGACACGCTCAAGGCTTTAGCCAGACGAGGAAAAGAAATTTTGGTAATTGATTCCGATGAATCTAATTATGGTCTACACCGACAGCTAGGTATGAAGCTTCCCAGAGATTTTACAGACTATTTCGGTGGTAAACAAAATGTTTTAAATGATATGATGTTATCAAAATTTACTCATCAGTTTTTTGAGGAAACCTGGACAATAGATGATATACCGGAAGATTATTATAGTCTGAAGGACGGTGTAAAACTGATGAGCAGTGGAAAAATTCATCAAGCAAATGAAGGGTGTTCTTGTGCTATGGGAACTGTTATGACTCAATTTATCCAAAATCTCAGGCTTAAAGAAGACCAATTTGCGCTAATGGATATGGAGGCTGGTATTGAACACTTTGGACGTGGAATTGATAACGGTGTAGATTTGATATTGATAATCATAGATCCATCCTATGAATCCCTACAGCTTTCCAAAAAAATCGGGGAATTATCGGAAAGTATTCGAAAACCATTTTATTACGTTCTCAATAAAGTAACAAAAGAGAATAAGGAAATGATGTATGAAGCTGTATGGAATTCAAGTCGAGTCGCTGTATCTCTTGGCGCGGATCCTAGTATTATGGGAGAGGGACTGATGGGGAAAGAACTATCAGAAAAACCAGATGCTATTGAAAACTTAACAGAATTTCTACTTTCTATTTAAAGAATGAGGAGATTTACTGTGGATATATTATAAAAGAAAACCAGATCATACAGCTGTAATTTGTAATATTACATCCGCTTGACGCAAGAAAAAAGCAGTGATATACTGAAACAAAAATTATTTATAAAATAATAATAAAAACCTGGGACTATATTGTGTGATTGAACAGTTACAAAAAATGCAATTCTTGTGGAGGGTATAGGATGATACAGATTGCAATTGTGGAAGATGAAGAAATTTACGTAAAACAATTAACAGAGTATATCCGAAAATATCAAACGGAAAAGGGAAGATCAATAAAGGTTACGGTATTTGGTGATGGAGAAGATATCACTGAGAATTACAGTGGTGGTTTTGACATTATTCTGATGGATATTCAGATGCGGTTCATGGACGGTATGACAGCAGCAGAAAAAATCCGTCAGATGGATCAGAAAGTAATTATTATGTTTATTACAAATATGATTCAATATGCAGTACGTGGATATGAAGTTGATGCAATGGATTATGTAGTAAAACCAGTTGAGTACTTTTCTTTTTCGCAGAAATTGGATAAAGCAGTTGGACGTATGCGCTCTGAGGTTAAAGAATTTCTTACGATTCCGATTGGGGAAGGAGTTGTAAAGATAGATATAGCAGATATCTATTTTATTGAGGGGCAGAGACATAATGTAATTTATCATACTTCGAGAGGAGATTATTGTTCAAGAATTACGATGAAAGAACTCGAAGAAAAACTTGCGGTACATAATTTTTTTCGATGTGCAAAGGGATATCTGGTAAATATGAATCATGTAGAGGGATTTGTTGGTTCTGATTGTGTGATCCATAATGTACATATACCTGTCAGCAGAACTAGAAAAAAAGAATTCATGAATCTGCTTCTGCAAAACCTCAATATGGAATGATTTCATGCGAAATGGAGGATACTATGTTATATCAGGATATTCCAAGAATTTATACAGCAATAGCAGAGTGGGGATCATGTCTGGTTTATCTTTATATCCTAAAAAAAGAAAACATGAAATCTGTACATTTTCTTATAGGCAGTCTTTTCATGTTGGCAATGCAGAGTATTTTTCTGACTTTGACAGGTAGCGTAACTGAAATTTTGTGGATTCCCTGTATGGTGATCGCTGCAGGTATGATGTATGGATTTCTTATGGTCGGAGGAAATATGAAGCCTCTGGGAGCGGCTTATTGCTGCGCCCGTGCATTTGTTCTTGCTGAGTTTGCAGCTTCGCTGCAGTGGCAGATGGTATCTATTGTACAGGCATGGGGGAATCAGAGCCTCGGGGTTGAAATTCTGATCACGATGGTTGTTTTTGGAGGCTGCTTTACTATTGATATTTATTTAGAAAAAGATCTTCTGAAGCAGAATTATCTTGAACAGATGACAGTAAAGGAAGTAGTAGCGGCGGCAATCATGGCTGTTGCAATCTTTGCTTTTAGTAATCTGAGCTTTTTAAATGAAAATGCACCATTTGCGAGCAGAGAACGTGCAGATATTTTTTCTATCAGAACACTGATCGATTTTGGAGGAATTGCAATCCTGCATGCTTATCAGAGCAGGATCAGTGAGTATGTTGCCGAGAAAGAACTTTCAGTAATGAACGTGATGCTGAAAAGCCAGTATGATCAATACCGAAATTATCAGGACAGCCTGGATCTCATACAAATGAAATACCATGATCTGAAACACCAGATAACGGGACTTCGCGCGGAATCAGATGAAGAAAAACGAAAAAAATGGATTGATTCCATGGAAAAGGAAATCGCTGCTTTTGAAAATATAAGCAGAACGGGGAATCAGGTACTTGATACGATTTTGGCAGCTAAGATTTTCCATTGTCGAAAAAATCATATACAGATTACCTGTGTGGCAGATGGAAAATTATTAGATTATATGCATGTAACAGATATATGTTCTATATTTGGAAATGCTTTGGATAATGCGATTGAACATGTAATTTTGATTCCAGATCCGGAAAAAAGACTGATTCATCTGACAGTATCCGCTCAAAAAGGATTTGTGTTCATCAAGATAGAGAATTATTGTGAAGCAGAAATTTCCAAAAATGAAGAGGATCTGATTACAACAACAAAAAAGGATAGTAAAAACCATGGTTTTGGATTGAAGAGTATTCGTAAAGCTGTAGAAAAATATGATGGTTCTGTAGTATTTGGAGTACAGCAGAACTGGTTTGAATTAAAGATTCTTTTACCCAGAGTATTGTAATGCTCTGGGTATTTTTGTTGCCAAGCATACGACAGGTCCGGTGGACCTTTTTTAGTATTTTGTGCCATATTTGCTGCATCTTGTGCCAAAAACGGCACGAAATAATAACCATGTTATAGTAATGTCAACAGGAAATGATACCTGAAAAAGACGAGAGAGTCAAAGGAGGAAAAAAGAGAATGATCAGTGTTGAAATGGAAGATGTTCTGGCGGTATTACAATTATGCAAACCGTATATTATCGGTATTATTGCTGCACTTGTAATTGGAATCGTAATTATGATCGCATGCCGCAGGATGTCCAGGGGCAAAAGATTTCTGATAAGAGGAGAAGCTGCGATCGCAATGGTTCTTGCAGTTGTTGTCTGCGTGAATATGATCTGTTTTGGACCAATGTCTACGTTGATTGGACTGGCAACGGGAAATGGAACTTTAAGCGATGAAACAAATGAAGAAGCTGCGGAAGTAGCAGAAGAAATTATGGAAGATGGAATTGTTCTTCTGAAGAATGAAAGCCTGCTTCCTTTAAATGAAACAAAAAAACTGAATATTTTTGGCTGGGAATCTATTAATCCGGCTTACGGAGGAGCTGGTTCCGGTGGAATTAATGATCTGTATGATATTGTCAGTCTGAATCAGGGACTTGAAAATGCCGGATTTTCTATTAACCAGGAGCTGGTTGATTTTTATAACAATTATGGTGCAGATAATCCGGAAATGTCTATCCAGAAACAGAGCTGGACATTACCGGAGCCACCTGTAGATACTTACAGTGATGAGCTTATAAAAAGTGCGAAAGAGTATTCTGATGTGGCAGTTGTGGTTCTTTCCAGAAAAGCAGGTGAAGGTCATAATGATATTCCTATGGATGTAAGAAAAGCAGCATATGATAATAATTCAGATGAATATGATGATTTTCCTGAGGGAGAGCATTATTTACAGCTTTCACAAACTGAGAGAGATATGGTAGATATGGTTTGCTCAAACTTTGATAATGTGATTGTGGTTTATAATGGAGCAAATCAGTTTGAACTTGGTTTCGCAGATGAATATCCTCAGATTAAATCTGTTGTATGGTGCCCCGGAACGGGAAATGTGGGATTTAATGCACTTGGTAAAGTATTTTCAGGTGAAGTCAATCCTTCCGGAAAAACACCGGATACATTTATTTATGATATGACGACTGCTCCGTGGTGGAATAATGCAGAAAAAACGGAGTATACAAATCTGGCAGATATGGCCGTTGAAGGAATGAACGCAGGAACTGCGCAGGTGTATGCTCCGGCATTTACCAATTATGTGGAAGGTATTTATGTAGGATACAAGTACTATGAAACAGCTGCACAGGAAGGTGCGATTGATTACGATAAGACTGTACAGTATCCATTTGGATATGGTCTGAGTTATACGGAATTTGAACAGAAAATGGGTGAACTGGAGGAAAAAGACGGACAGATTTCTGTAGATGTAGAAGTAACCAACACAGGAGATGTTGCCGGAAAAGATGTAGTAGAAGTGTATTATAAACCGCCATATACAAATGGGGGAATTGAGAAATCTTCTGCAAATCTGATCGAGTTTGCAAAAACAAATCTGCTTCAGCCGGGAGAATCTCAGACTGTTACAGTTACATTCAGTATAGAAGATATGGCCTCTTATGATGAGAATAATGCAAAAGCATATGTTCTTGAAAAAGGCGATTATGTGATTTCTATCAACAGCGATTCACATACTGTGCTGGATCAGAAAACTTATACTGCAGATAAAGATGTAGTATATAAGGGCGAAAATAAAAGAGCATCAGATGATACTGCAGCAACAAATGTATTTGAAGATGCAAAAGGAGATATAACATATCTGTCACGTGCGGATCATTTTGCAAATTATGAAGAGGCTACAGCAGCACCGGCATCTGCAGAGCTGGGTGAGCCATATGTTTCTGAATATCATTTGAACAGCAACTTTGATAAGACTACATATCTCAATGATGAGGATGTAATGCCGACAACGGGAGCAGATAATGGACTTACATTAGCTGATATGCGTGATGCTGATTATGACGATCCTCGTTGGGAAAAACTTCTGGATCAGCTTACTGTTGATGAAATGGCAAATATGATTGCAATGGCTGGTTATCAGACAGCAGCCATGGATTCTGTGGGAAAAGTGGCTACACTTGATTTCGATGGACCAGCAGCAATTAATAACAACTTTACAGGAGTTGGTTCTATTGGATTTCCAATTGAAGTTGTGGTTGCTTCCACATGGAATAAGGAACTTGCACAGGCCTGGGGTGAATGCATGGGCAAGATCAGTCAGGAAATGGGTGCAGAGGGCTGGTATGCACCAGGTATGAATACTCATAGAACCGCATTTGGAGCAAGAAACTATGAATACTTTTCAGAAGATGGAGTTCTTGCAGGAAATATGGGAGCAAAAGCAGTAGAAGGAGCAAGAAACTATGGAGTTTATTCTTATATCAAACATTTTGCTCTGTATGAGGGAAACGCAAAGATGGTAAGTGTCTGGTCAAATGAGCAGGCAATCCGGGAAATCTATCTGAAACCATTTGAAATTTCTGTAAAACAGGGTGGCGCAAATGCGGTTATGGTTTCCTGGAGTTTCCTTGGAGATAAATGGACTGGAGAAAGCAGTAACCTTATGAATACAGTTCTCAGAGATGAATGGGGATTCAGGGGAATGGCGCTTACAGACTTCTTCCGAAACAATGGTCATGGATTTATGAATGCAGATGCAGCTTTGGCGAATGGAGTAGATGCAATGTTGTCCACATTCAACGGAGAAGAGAACAATGTAGCCAATCCGGAGCATCCAACATCTGTACTTCAGATGAGGAATGCCTGCAAAAATGTCATGTATACAGTTGTAAGCAGCTGGGCTTATGATGGAGAACACGAAGAAACAGGTATGGAAAACTGGAAAAAAGCAGGAATTGGTATCGACATTGTAATAGCACTTTTCATGGCAGGAATGGAAGTACTGATAATCAGAGGATATAAGAAAAGAAAGAATGCTGAATAAGGAAGAAAGTGGGATGGAAAACAGTTATGAAACAGCAAAAATTGATTGAAAAGATGACAATAGAAGAAAAATCAGCGATCCTCAGTGGAAAAACTGTCTGGCAGACCAGAGAAATTGACAGGCTTTCCATCCCGTCCATCTTTCTTTCGGATGGACCGCATGGAATCAGAAAACAGGCAGGAGCAGGAGACCATCTGGGACTGAATGCATCCCTGAACGCAACTTGTTTTCCCACAGCGGCGACGATTGCAAACAGCTGGAATCAGGATCTGGGGGAAGAGATTGGACAGGCCCTTGGAGAGGAAGCAGCAAGTATGGACGTAAATATCCTGCTTGGTCCGGGATTAAATATTAAAAGAAGCCCATTATGTGGAAGAAATTTTGAATATTTTTCAGAAGATCCATATCTTTCCGGGAAGATGGCAGCGTCATATATTCGTGGAATACAGAGTAAAGGCGTTTATGCCTGCCCGAAGCATCTGGCGGTTAACAGTCAGGAACTTCGGAGAATGGCAATGGACGCAGTTGTTGACGAACGGACATTAAGAGAAATTTATCTGACCGGTTTTGAGATAGCTGTTAAAGAAGGACACGCAAAAGCAATCATGAGCAGTTACAACCAGATTAATGGGATTTATGCTAATGAGGACAAACATCTTTTGACAGATATCTTGCGCAAAGAATGGGGATTTGATGGAATTGTAGTAACAGACTGGGGCGGAAGCAATGACCATGTGAAAGGTGTTGCTGCCGGCTCAAATCTGGAGATGCCGTCCTGTGGGTACGATTCTGCAAGAGAAGTGATTGCTGCTGTCCGAAATGGAAAGCTGAAGGAAGCGGATTTGGATGAAAGAGTTGGAGAACTGGTGGATGCAGTGATGGAACTGACATCAGGGAAGAAGCTTTCAGATAAAAACTTTGACAGAAACGCACATCATCAACTGGCAAGGAAAGCAGCAGCAGAAAGCATGATTCTTCTGAAAAATGAAAAACAGATTCTTCCGCTGGATACCAAAAAATCCATCGCTATTATTGGAGATTTTGCTTTTTCACCCAGATATCAGGGGGCAGGATCTTCTATGGTCAATCCAACAAAAGTAGAAGATATGTCATCGATTTTGCAACAATATGATCTGAATATTTTGGGGATGACAAGAGGCTATCAGAGAAATGGAGATGTAGATGAGAATGATAGAAAGTTTGCATTAAATTTGTCTATGAACGCGGATATTGTGATTTTCTGCTTTGGTCTTGATGAGATCAGTGAATCAGAAGGACTGGATAGAACCCATATGCGTATTCCGCAGAATCAGATAGATCTTCTGCAGGATATCAGTAAAGTGAATGAAAATATTATTGGAATACTGAGTGCAGGATCTGCGATAGAAATGCCATGGCACACCTGCTGCAAAGCGATTTTGCATGGCTATCTGAATGGACAGGCAGGCGCTTCTGCAACATTGGATATTCTGACCGGAAAAGTGAATCCATCAGGAAGACTGGCAGAAACATATCCTATATCTTATGAACAGACACCGGCATTCCGATATTATCCAAGTAATGAGAAAACATCGGAATACCGAGAGAGTGTTTATGTGGGATATCGCTATTATGATACTTCAAAAGTCCGGGTGCAATATCCATTTGGCTTTGGGCTTTCCTATACGGAATTTACATATTCTGATCTTATTATAGAAGAGGATGGAATCAAAGTTTCGGTTACCAATACAGGTGACAGAGACGGTGCTGAGGTTGTTCAGATGTATGTAGGACTTCCTAATGCAATCGTGTTCCGACCGGAAAAAGAACTGAAAGGTTTTGCAAAAGTTTATCTAAAGGCAGGAGAAAGCAGACAGCTCAGGATTCCGTTTGATGATAAGACATTCCGTTATTGGAATATAAAAACGGGACAGTGGGAAATAGAAACAGGAACTTATCAGATTATGGTAGGAGCCAGTGTTGCAGATATTCGTTTAACAGGTACGACTGAGAGAACAGGAAATAGTAAAGGGTATCCGTATAATCCGGCAAAAATGCCTTACTATTATACAGGAATCGTGCAGAAAATATCAGATGAGGAATTTCGTGAACTTCTTGGCCATGATATACCGAACGGGAGATGGAGTGGAAACCTGGAAATCAATGATGCAATCTGTCAGATGTATTATGCAAAAAGCCGACTTGCAAGACTGATATATAGATGTCTCACAAAAATGAAAAAGAAGAGTGAGGCACAGGGAAAGCCGGATCTGAATATTCTTTTTATTTACAATATGCCGTTTCGGGGGATTGCCAAGATGACTGGCGGGGCCGTCAGTATGGAAATGGTATATGGAATTGTTGATGCTGTGAATGGCCACTTTATGCTTGGAGTAAAAAAAGTAGTTGGCGGATATTTCAGAAACAGAAGAAATAATAAGAAATATGAAAAATTATTAAAAGAAGCCGGAGGGAAGTGCAGATGAATCATATAAAAAATATATGGAAATGTTTTGAAGAGAAACATTCTGCTATTGCAAAATGGCTTTATCAGATATTCTATTTTGTTATATTCAGTATGGGCGTGACGGTATTCCAGTATCTTGTATTTACATTTTTACCAGGGATTTTGGGAATTGGTCTGGCTGGTACAGAATTTATGTGGCCAAAGGTTTCCATGAATCTGTTTGGAGTAAAATTTACATGGAGTTTGCTGGGGTATAATGTATTGCGTGATGCAACGGGGAATATACTGATCGGTGGTGGACTTGGCTATTTTATCAGTTATGAATTGGGGTCATTTCTTGCACAGTGTATCAATTTTCCGCTTCAGAGAAATATTACTTTTAAAAGCCATGGAAATCCTGTATATCAGGCAATCTGGTATTTTATAGCATGGGTGGTAATTTCACTGATTTGTAATGGATTTAATAATCTGTGGATGCCAGTTGCATCTGCATATGTGGCACCGGCAGTCTATAACATGCTTGTGACAATTATCACAGGTGGAGTTTCCATGGTGATTTTCTTCTTTGTGTTTAAAATTATTTTCCCGGAGGGGAAGGCTGAATAGAAAACATGCGTTATTATAAAGCTGGAGGTGAGTACGGGATGAAGACATTGGCCAGGATATGTAAAGTATATAAAGAAAAATATCCGCTGGTTCAGATTGTGCTTCATACTGCAACAGCAGATACAGTGTATGAGAGCAAGTGGAACAACAAAAAAAGTGGCAGAGATGATTGCTGGCTGCCGGAAATCCATGCCGGGTTATTCGCAAAATAACTGAAAAAGATCATATGAAATAAGATAATACAATCAATAAAGGGGATGCCGTTTAATACCACTTTTCGGCATCCCCTTTTTGCCAAAATAATTAAGTATTCCAATATCCGATATGGCAGAAATATTTCTGGGACAGATTGTATTCCGGAGAAAAATGAAAGGTTAGTTTTAACTGGTTGTATTACGGCGAATCAATATGGGAGTAATCTGTTTATGGACAGGCTTTTCCAGTGGTTTAGGGGAACGTTTTTTTTGTTCTTCCATCTGTTGAACCAGAAGCTCCATGGCAGTCTGTGCAATAATATCAATCTGCTGACCAACAGTTGTGATTGGGAGAATTGCCTCACTGGCAATGGGAGAATTATCAAATCCTATGATTTCATAGAAAGAGGGTAATTCTCGGTATTTCTGGAAAATCAGGTTAAGAAACATGTTTGCATAGGTATCGTTGGCAAGGAAAATGCCTTTTTTTTGATTGGGATATTTCTCTTCTATTCTTGTAAAAATACGTCTTATTTCATTTAAAATTTCCTGATAAGAATTACCGCTTACACTTAGATCAATATCATAAGGAACCTGATATTCTTTACAGGTTTCCTTAAATGCGCGAATACGGTCGTAAGCAGGAACTGCTTTCTCAACATTGACATTGATGTGGATCAGTATATCACATTTATCACGGATCAGCAGAGTGGTAGCCTGAAGCGCACCCATATAGTTGTCAGTGGTAACACTGCTGATATATTCCGCTTCACGTTCAATGGCAACGATGGGAATCTGATAGGAGGATAATTGTTTTGATGACAGCGTATGACTTAAAACAATGAGACCTTCAATCTGATAGGATAGGAGCTCTTCAATATATTGCTGTTCTTCTTCAGCCCCATGTTCACTGCTAAAGACGAGAAATTTGTAGTGATAATCACTGTAGCTGGACAGCAGTTGTGTCAGCATTTCAGAATAATAATGCAGATAAAGATTCGGAATAATGATTCCGATAAATTCACTTTTTCCGTTTGCCAGAACTTTTGCAAGTTTATTTTTTTTATAGCCAAGGGTATCAAGGGCCTGAGAAATTTTTTCCTGATTTTCAAGTGTAAGGGAATCAGGATGATTGAAATATCTTGATATTGTAGTTTTTGAAAAATGGGTATATGCTGCAATATCTGCAAATGTCACCTGTTTTTTTGACATGAAACTTATTCTCCTTATAAATAAATGCAAATATTTTTTTTAGTATAGCAATTATTATACAAAAAGGCAATATTAAAATAACCGATTACGTAACCGGTTATTTTAATGAAGAAAAGTGTTGACAGAGAGTGTGTGATGTAGTAACATCAGATTATAAAGTAACCGGTTACTTAACCGGTTTTGTGAACAATGTATGAAAGGAATGGAGGAAAAAGTGCATGAAAACAGTGCAGAACCAAGCAAAGCCCGTAAGCAAGCAGACGTGGAGAAATAAGGTTACGTATGTGAAGAAAAACTGGCAGTTATATCTTTTTTTCTTAATGCCGGGACTTTTACTGACAATCATTTTTAAGTATCTCCCGATGGGAGGGCTTTTGATTGCGTTTGAAGATTATAATGTAATCAAGGGAGTACTTGGAAGTCCATGGGTTGGACTTGAATATTTCAGACGTTTTTTATCATCACCGGATTTTATGAACTATCTGATGAATACATTAAAGCTGAGTATCTATGGATTATTATGGGGATTTCCGGTTCCGATTATTCTGGCATTACTTATGAATCGTATTCAAAAAACAGGGATCAAGAAAAAAGTACAGCTTCTGATCTATATGCCGAATTTTATATCTGTAATAGTACTTTGTGGTATGGTTCGTATGCTGTTATCACCGGTAGGACCTTTGAACAGGCTGCTTGGGATTAGCACAAACTGGATGACAATGCCATCTGCTTTCCGTACTATTTATATAGCAAGTGGAATCTGGCAGACTGCAGGCTGGGCATCTATTATGTATACTGCAGCATTATCTAATGCGAGCAAAGAGTTGGAAGAAGCGGCAGTTATGGATGGTGCAAACCTTTTGCAGCAGATCTGGTACGTGGAGCTTCCGGCGATTAAGAACATTATTGTAATTCAGTTTATCCTGCAGGCAGGAAATATTATGAGCATTGGATTTGAGAAGGCATATGCATTGCAGACAGATATGAACCTGCCGGCATCAGAAATTTTATCTACATATGTATATCGCATCGGTCTTTTGAACGGTGATTATGGTTATTCTACGGCAGTAGGTCTGTTTAATTCAGTTGTAAATGTAATTCTGTTGATTTTTGTAAACTGGGTTGTAAAGAAGCTGAATGATGGAGAGGGATTATAGGAGGAAGAGAAGATGGAGAAAAAGAAGAGAAAATATTCAAGGACAGATCGTCTGATCCTTGGAATTGGATTCACGATTCTTGGACTGTTTGTACTTTCTATTGCGATTCCAATTATATATGTAGTGCTTGCATCTTTTATGGATCCTACTGTTTTGAATAATCAGGGACTGAGCTCTGATATTAAGGACTGGACTTTGGATGCTTATAGAAGAGTACTGGAGAATGAGATGATCTGGCGCGGATTTTTGAATTCTTTTCTGTATTCATTTGTATTTACAGTGATCTCAGTTTTTGTAACATTACTGGCAGCCTTTCCTCTGTCTAAAAAAGAATTTGTGGGAAGAAAATTTTTTAATCTGATTTTTCTGATTACAATGTTTTTTGGGGGAGGAATGATTCCAACATTTATTTTGATCAATCAGCTGCATATGGTAAATACAGTATGGGCGGTTTTGATTCCGGGAGCATTTAACGTTTGGAATATGATTCTTGCAAGAACTTATTATCAGTCAATTCCGGCAGAATTAAGAGAAGCATCTGCAATTGACGGTGCTAATGAAATTCAGCATTTTTTCAAAATTATGATGCCGGTATGTAAACCGATCATTGCAGTACTGGCACTGTGGTCATTTGTCGGAATGTGGAATAGCTACTTTGATGCGATGATTTATCTGAACGATGCAAATCTTCAGCCACTGCAGCTGGTACTGCGTTCAATCCTGGTGCAGAATACTCCACAGCCGGGAATGATTGCAGATATCCAAAGCACAGCAGAGATGGCAAAGGTAGCAGAACAGTTGAAATATGCAACAATTGTAGTATCAAGTTTACCACTTTTAGTGATGTATCCATTTTTCCAGAAATATTTTGATAAAGGAATTATGGTTGGATCGGTAAAAGGCTAAAGAAAGGAATGATACAGATATGAAGAAAAACAGAGTAAGAAGTTTGCTTGCACTTGGACTTTCTTTAACAATGATGGTAAGTATAATGGGGTGTGGAAAACAGCAGAGGCTTGATGCTGAGATTAATCCGGATACACCGGTATCGGATGTACAGTTTCCATTGAAAGAAACAGAGGAGCTTTCTTTTATTACCAGTGCACCGGCCACTTCAACACAGGATCCAAATAAAAGAGTGATTTTCCAGAGAATGGAAGAACAGACAAATGTTCATATTGACTGGACCTGCTTTGTATCAGATCAGTTTTCAGATAAAAAGAATCTGGCGTTGGCTCAGTTTGGAAATCTGCCGGATGGACTGTTTAATGCAGGCATGAGTGATTATGATCTGTTGCGTTATGCAAAGCAGGGAATAATTATTCCGCTGGAAAATCTGATTGACAAATATATGCCAAACCTTCAGGCTGTGTTTGAAAAATACCCGGAATACAGAACCATGTGTACAGCACCGGATGGACATATTTACTCTTTTCCGTGGATTGAACAGCTTGGTTCCGGAAAAGAAGCAATTCAGGCCATTGGAGATATTCCTTATATTAATAAGAAATGGCTTGATTATCTTGGCCTTGAGATTCCAACTACAACAGATGAACTGGAGCAGGTACTGATTCAATTTCGAGATCATGCAGATGATCTGAAACAAGAGTTTTCCATTGAAGGTGATGTAATACCGATGTCATTTATTATCAATAACGGAGATCAGGATCCTTCAATCTTAATAAATGGATTCGGAGATGGTTATGGGGACACAGGAGATCATTTTGCTGTAACAGATGAAGGTAAGGTGATTTATACAACGGTTCAGGAAGGATACAAAGAAGGTATCAAATGGCTGCATAAACTTGTGACAGAGAATCTGATCGATCCGGAAGCATTTACACAGGAATGGTCTACTTATGTTGCAAAAGGAAAGAATCACCGTTATGGACTTTGCTTCACATGGGATATTGCTAATATAGACAACAATACGGATTATGTGATGCTTCCGGCACTGACCGGACCGGATGGAATGAGAAATATCACCAGACAGAACAACAGTGAGACCAGCGGTTTTGACAGAGGAAGATGTGTGCTTACTACCAGCTGCCGTAACACGGCACTTGCTGCCGCATGGATCGATCAGATGTATGCACCCCTTCAGTCTCCGCAAAATAACTGGGGAACCTATGGAGAGAAGGATTCCTTTAATATTTTTGAGCTGTCTGTAAACAAAGATGGCGAAAAAATGTTAAAGCATATGGACTTAGGAGATCAGTCACCGGTGGAAGTACGTGAAGCGCAATCTGTAAATGGTCCTCTCGCTATATTAAATGAATATTATGACGTATATGTAACACAGCCGGAAGATGCGAAATGGCGTCTGGATAATATGCATGAGACATATTTACAGGATATGAACAGCAAATATGTTTATCCTAATGTATTTATGAGTATTGATGATACAAACAAAGTGTCACAGTATGATACAGATATTAAGAAATATGCAGAACAGAAGAAAGCAGATTGGATCCTGAACGGAGGAATTGATGAAGAATGGGATTCTTATCTGAAAAAAATGGAGAAGTACGGGCTTTCCGATTACCTTTCAATCAAGCAAAAATATTTTGACCAGTATCAGGATTCATTAAGCAGTGAAAAATAAGAGAAGATATCATTTTGACAGGAGGAACTATATGAGCGAAATGTTGGAAAAGGCAAGAAAATATGAATTTATACAGGGACAGCAGATCAAAGAGGAAGAAAGACCAGCCTTTCATATAACTCCTTATGTTGGCTGGATGAATGATCCAAATGGATTTTCCTATTATAAAGGAGAGTATCATTTGTTCTACCAGTATAATCCGTATAGCACACATTGGGACAGTATGCACTGGGGACATGTAGTGAGTAAGGATTTATTGCATTGGAACTATGTTCCGACTGCATTGGCACCGGATGAAGATTATGATAAATTCGGCTGTTTTTCAGGAAGTGCCATAGAATTAGAGGATGGCAGACAGTTGCTTATGTATACTTCTGTAAATCAGGAGAAACTGGAAGACGGAACTGTAAGGGATATTCAGACACAGGCAGTGGCAGTTGGAGATGGTAAGGATTATGAAAAGTATGATAAGAATCCGGTTCTGACAGCCAAAGATCTTCCAAAGGGGGCTAGTAAAGTAGACTTTCGTGATCCCAAAATCTGGAAAGGGAACGATGGAAACTTTTATTGTGTTATAGGAAGTCGTCCGGCTGATGGAAGCGGACAGATCCTTCTTTACAGAAGTAAAAATGGCTTTGAATGGGAATTTGTAAGCATTCTGGCAAAGAATCAAAATCGTTATGGAAAAATGTGGGAATGCCCGGATTTCTTTGAATTGGACGGCAAATATGTGCTTCTGACAAGTCCACAGGATATGCTTCCGGAAGGATTAGAATTTCATAATGGAAATGGAACGTTATGTATTATTGGGGAGTTGGATCCTGAGACACATACTTTAAAGGAACAGTTTTGTCAAGGTGTTGATTACGGAATTGACTATTACGCAATGCAGACACTGCTTGCACCGGATGGACGAAGAATTATGATCGCCTGGATGCAGAACTGGGATACGCTTGCATATCGATGCAATGACTCTGGATGGTTCGCACAAATGAGTCTTCCAAGAGAACTGTCTGTTAAAAACGGAAGATTGTATCAGGTTCCGATCAGAGAACTTAATGCCATGCGTGCAAACAAAGTCGAGTATAACAATGTTGTGATAAAAGATACCAGGCTCACACTGGATCAGATTGAAGGACGAACGGTAGATCTGGAACTTGTGATACGACCGGCAGATAAAGACAATCTTTATAAAAAATTTGAACTCTGTTTTGCAGAGAATGAGAAATATCATTCTACATTATGCTTCCGTCCGGATGAATCTGTTTTAAAAATCGATAGAAAATTCTCAGGAAGCGAACGGGCGCTGGTTCATCAGAGCAGTTGTCTGGTAAACGGTGACAGCAATGAACTAAAACTGCGTGTGATTTTGGATAAGTTTAGTGTGGAAGTATTTATTAATGACGGCGAGCAGGTTATGTCTGCGGTTATTCTTACAAAGCAGGAAGCAAAGGGGATTTCTTTCTTTGCTGATGGTGCAGCTAAGCTTGATATAGTGAAATATGATTTATTATAATAAAGCGTTATAAATTGGGACATAATACAGCATTTATTGGTAAGGTTGGTAATGATTTTTTTGGAGATCAGTTGAGAGCAGCCATAAAAGAAGCAGGAATTGATGACATTGGATTATGTACAGATGAAAAAATTCATACTACGCTTGCTATGGTACATACATATCCGGATGGAGATAGGGATTTTTCCTTCTATCGTAATCCGGGAGCAGACATGATGCTGAATAAAACTGAGATTTCCGAGGATATTCTCAAGGAAACAGAAATGCAAATAAGTAAAAAACTTTAAATTTGTAATTCTTGCCAAATAGCAAGGAAATCGCAAGACTTTGGTCATGTGAATTTCCTTGCTTTTTTTTCTCAAAGTGTCAGGTAAGGCCCTTGTTTATGGAAGAAATCAGCTCTGCCAGTTGTTTCCTTTTGGTGCGTGTATCACCGTTGATCATCAACTTGGAATAAATCTGGTTGACATATTGTTTCACAGTGCCTTCAGAGAGAAATAACCTCTCTGCGATTTCGCGGTTGCTCAGACGGTCGGTGATCAAAGCTGCGATTTCTGCTTCTCTGCTGTTCAGCATATTTAGAATCTCAGGTCTGGAATTACGGCTGGACAGGCGGAGGCAGTGTTGTTCATAAACAGAACCAAGGGAAAGGATCCGGTCTGTGAAAGGCTCTGGTGTTATGGAATTAATACTGCCCAGCACGTCCTTGATATAGTTATAATTTTCTACAAACGGAATCAGAAAGCCATCCGGCATGGCGTGTCCTAAGGCTTTCTGCAGAAGCTGTCGTGCATCATGATGTTTGCCCAGCATTGCGTAAGCAGCAGCGGTCTGGATCTGAATGTGGAGAGACACAAGTTCATAGTGCATTTTCTCACAGAAGGGCAGAAGTGTTTCGCTTCTGCCTATAACTTTTGCGTACATTTTCTGTGAAAGAAAGACCTGATTCTCGATCATTTCCATCATAGGTCTGCAGGGAGAGAGAAAGCTGACAGTGGATAACATATGATCTTTGAATAATGCAGGAATCTTTTCCGGCATTCTAATCAATGCATAGTAGTAAGCATAAGTACTGTCAAAAATATTCAGCCACATCATATTGTGGAGAGACAGAAGCTCCTTACGCTTTACTTCAGGGTTCTTCACAAAGGTGACACTCTCCTGAAAAAAGGAAAGCCTTGCAGCAAGGAAATCACAGCAGAGCGAAATATTGTGCTGTCCGTTTGATGCAATGGTGGAATAAGTCTGCTCCAGCAGAATCTGTGCATCTGAAAAATTTCCCTGCATAAATGCTGCCTCTGCATTCATGAGCAATTCCGCACCCTGTCCATGCCCCTGGGTGATTCTGTAATAATGGGGCATACACTCATTCATAGCTGCCAGTTCTGCATCCAGGGTTCCGGATCTGCGGTGAAACATCATCAGAACAGAAGGAGAACCAAAAGTCCAGCTTCCTGTTTTGCGGATACTGATGGCAGGTCTGGTCATTTTGGAACTGGCCTGACGGTGCAGAACGCTCATACCGGTGATATCGTTATACATCAGAAAACTCATAATAAGATCACATTCTCCGGAGAGATTCTTTCTCTCATCTTCGGACAAAGTGTTATCTTCAGCTATGGTATCTGTCAGAAGCTGCTTCAGTTCCAGCATTTTGGGAATCTGATGCCAGGTAAACATACGGCGCATTAATACGAGAAGGGCCAGAGGCCTGTTCTTCAGGATTTCTGTTGGACAGACATCAAGAAATGCGAGAACCTTTTCCGGCGAAAGAGAAGCCAGGAGGATTCCTGCATCCTTTTGGATAACAGCAAGTGCTGCATCATAGTTAAGAGCCTTGTTATAGGCAGCAAGTGCCTGCAGAAACTGTCCCCGGGATTCATACCATTGTCCGTAACGATTCCGGAAATCTGTCTGTTTTTCATGGGAAAGCATGGCAAAGGCACGCTGTGTACATTCCTTCATCATATGGTGAAAACGGAAGCTGACTCCATCGGGCAAAGGAGTGATAAAAGCATTCTGTCTGGTCATAAGGGAAAGAATCTGTCCGGCTTCCGGATTCCCTGTAATAAAAAGTGCCATTTCAACGGTAAATTCATCAGCAAGTCCCATAACAGTGAGAAATTCCTGCTGCGCATCAGAAAGAGGTGCGATCATAGCAGAGGAAAACATATCATAGATATTAGAAGTATTGTCAGGAAAATGTCCGCTTTCAAAAAAAGTACAGAGATTCAGATAGACTGCAGAGAACCATCCCTCACTGGAATAGAGAAGCGTGTTCAGCTGATCTTCGTTCAGGCTGGCACCGCAGCGATGGGTATAGACAGAAAGCTCCCGGCGATTCAGACACAGATCCCTGGTATGGATCTGATATAACTTTTTGCCAAGACGGAGAATCTCTTTTCCGGACAGAAAAGCATTTCTGCCGGATACGATCAGGTGGATATTCTCAGGCAGTCTGTTGGCAAGCATACAAAAAAAATCTGCAACATGAGGTTCGCCCAGCAGATGAAAATCATCAATAAAAATGTAGTAAGAGGTCTGACTGCTCAGGGAATAACAAAGCTCATCAGCAAGCATCCCGGCACTGGCAGCATCTGAGGGGCAGCTATAATTATCCAGAAAATCAAGCCCTGCAAAGGCAAATGCCTTCTGAACGCTCTGCCAGAAAACAGACAGATTATCAGAATAAATACTGATCCGGATCACACAGGAATTTCCGTTTTTGCTCTGTTTGTCCAGATACCAGTTGATGGCAGTTGTTTTTCCATATCCCATGGGAGCGGTCACAGCAGTGAATGCAGATTGTGAAATCGGCTTCAGATTCTCCTGCAGACGCTCAGAGATGTAAATTGTATTCAGATTATATTTCTTTTTAGACATCTGTAAAACCCCTCACTTGATACGATATGTTTCATTTTAACATACAAAGTATCAAAATGAAACTTTTTCCAGGTGGTTTTTCAGATAACAAAGGTTTTGGATATCAGAAAATGGAAGAAAATACGGCACAGTTTTTCTTTTGTTTTGCTGTGTACAGTGCCTTATCTGCTGTTTTTATAATTTCTTCATAGTCAATTTTATCATCAGGAATAAAAGTATATCCCACACTCTTTTTCACAGAATAAGGGGGAATGGTACATTCCATAAAATGGTTTATAGTTTCCTCTAATAGCTCTTTCTGTGAAAAAGGGCAAAGCACCATAAATTCATCTCCGCCAAAACGTCCGATCAGTGACGGTCTTGGGAAAAATTCCCTCAGCTGTTTTACTGTCTCCAAAAGAACCTTATCCCCTGTCTCATGTCCAAAGTTGTCATTGATTGCCTTGAAATCATCCAGATCGATCATGATAAAAGTGTAGGATGGTCTGGGGTTTTTGTCCAGAAATTTTTTGCATAATTCTTTAAACCCATTTTTGTTATAGCATTCGGTAAAGGTGTCTTTCATGTTTTTCTCTTTTTCCTTCAAAATAAGATCATAAAGATTGCTTACATCAGACACAACACCAATTAAATATAATTTGTCTTCCCGCATATAGGGAGTAGCGCATACACGGCACCAGTGGTACTTGCCTGTTCCACATTTCATCCGTGCATCGTAGACAGCCTGCTGTCCGTTCAAAACTTTTCCAAAAGCATCGGCTACAGTCCCGTGATCATCCGGATGGACAAAATAATCTGATACAGCTTTCATATATGCGTCCGGTGTCAGGGATGAAAACTCTTCCAAATCAGACAAAACCTTCTCTCCGGATACCTGATATATGGCTTCTGCATTTTCAAAGCGAACGTATCGCTGCTTTTCAACATCCACCTCAAACAGGCATAATCCGGCACCCTTTAAAACTAAATTCAGATAGTCTTTATAATTAACTGAATGCACATTATCACCTCCGCTTTTTGCTTTTATTTTACCATAATCCGGAAAGTGAAGCAAACGATGAATCTGCGAAGCTGACAGATAATTTGGAAATGTCTAGAGCTATGATCATACTTTGGGGAATACTTTAACCGAATCAAGTAAGTTCCCTGTTTCGATTGCGAATATCCGCTTGACCTGATTCAGGATCAGAGAACGGAAGAAATTTTGATCATACAGGGGGCACTTTTTGGTGCCGAAAAGTGCATTATCAAATGAGAGAAAATCAGTTATAATTATAGGTAACAGAAACCTGACCGGACTGTGAAATGACATTGCGTTCAGGAGTATGCGGAAACAGCGGATGTACATATTCGCCAGATCAGGATCAGAAGGAGGGATTTCAATGAAGAAAAGGTTATTATCAGGAATACTTGCACTTACAATGTGCTTCTCCATGACACCATCCATAGCATGGGGCAGTGGAATGACGGAATTCTCGGATGGGGGGGCATCCGGGGAGTCAGAAAAGAAAGAAGAATTTACAGATGAGCCGGAGATAGAGGAGGAGAAAGAACAGCCGGCAACTACTGCAGGAGTACCGGAGGTGGAAAATGGCTTCAGTGACGGAATACTGGATGCAGCACAGGACACTTCTGCTACAACGAAACATACAGTGAAAATTGATACCAGTCCCAGTTATAAAATAGGTACGGATACAATTTATGATGTGATAAATAATCATGATGGGACATTGACTGTGGGGGAAGATCCGGAAATTATAGCATCTTCGGGCGAGTTAAGCAAAGGATATAGTATTAAATATAAGAGCCAAAACAATATCATGCCTTATGCGCAATATCATAGTAAGAATCCAGAATCAAACGATGAACGATATTATGGGATTAATAAGCTAAATGATATTCCTAAGGAAAGGAAAATTAATATTACGAATATTTATACTTTATTTTGTGTAGTTTCCGGTCACCTTGGAGGTGATATATTGGCTAATTATCAGGGGGTAGAAAACCCAATAAGAGTTAATTATGGTTTACAGGGTGGATCAGGTGGGCCAAATAGAGATTGGGTATGGAATGGTGATGGACAATGGAATACAGACCATAATATTGAGCCAACTAAAGCAGGCTATAAATTTGCTGGATGGTATACTCAAGCAAATGGAAATGGAAGCAAGATAGAGGGAGTTTCGCAGGCTGTTAATGCGGCGGTTGCAGGTTCCAATAACTATAAAGAAATAACATTATATGCAAAGTGGGTTCATAAGCATGCCTGGAACTATAGTTTAAGTGGCGATACTCTTAAGGCATATTGCTCAAACACAACGTCACAATGTGATTATTATGGAACAGGTTTTGACAATGCAAAGGCAACAGTTTCACTTAAGCTTAATGGATTTGATAACAATAACTGTGCTGAATATGGCAATTCTTATTCTGTAACATGTGCTAATAGTCTTCCGTCAGAAATAGGGGCAACAATAGGATCAATCATATATGCAGGCCGTGACGGGACCACTTTTTCGGAAAGTGAAACACTTCCCACCTCTCCAGGAAAATATAAAGCGAAAGTAAATATTACACTGCCTGGAGAGCAGTACTCAGGAGAGATATCTACTGATTTTGAAATTAAAAAGGCACCGGTTACCCTAACGGTTTTCCTGGATGATTTCACATATGGAGAGCAGCCAGCTATACAGATATGGGCAGCACCATCTGACAGTAAGGTAGTTTATCAATACAAAGTTAAGGATGAGGATGACAGTACTTATGCTGGTATAACGGAAGAAGGCCTGAAAAAACTTTCTGCCGGAGAATATACCTTAAAGGCAGTGGTGGAAGAAACAGCGAATTATGAGGGAGATTCTGATACCTGTATTTTTAAGGTTAAAAAAGCAAGTACTACGAATTCCGATTCCAAAGTCAGCATCAGTGGTTGGACATATGGTGGATATAATGGAGTAGAAAATACACCGTCAATAGATTCGAGCCTGAACCCGGAAAATCAGACAGTCCAGTACACTTACTATACAGATGGGGCATGTAGCACACAGACTTCAACTAAAAACGGAGCAGAAACAGAAGGCGGGGTACCAAAGAATGCAGGCACCTATTATGTAAAAGCCCAGATACCGGAATCTGCCAATTATAATGCCGGAACAGCAACCGGTACATTTGAAATAAAACCACTCCCGGCGCAGCTTGACTGGAGCAGTTCAGACCTGACTTACAATGGAAAGGACCAGACAGTCACTGCAAGGGTGAGAAATGCCCTGCCCGGTGATACCTTTACACTGACATATGAAACTAACGAAACTTACACAAACACCGGAAAGAATGCCCGGAAGTACACGGCAAAGGTTACAGCTCTCGGAAATGCCAATTACAGCCTCAGCCAAGAAGAGAGCATCCATCCATGGGTTATCAATCCAAAAGCAGTAACAGTGAAACCGGATGATTTACACAAGCATATCGGCGGGGAGGAACCTCAGCTTACTTATACCACAGACGGCATCGTTGAAGGTGAAACACTATCTGGGATCACATTGCAGAGAGTATCAGGTGAGGATGCCAGAAAATATGAAATTACAGCCACAGAAACAGCAGGTGCAAATCCGAATTATACTGTCACACGAGAGAAAGGCACCTTTACAATTGAGGACCATAACTGGCCAAAAGACGGAAAGATATTAAGCCCTGCAACTTCATGGTCAGAAGGAATGCAGGAGCGAACCTGTACAGCACCAGGCTGTGGTCAGAAAAGATATGATTCCATCCCGAAACAGGATGGAAAACCGGCGGATCCCTATGCAGATAAAATAGATAAATATATCCAGATATTTGGCTCAGAAATCACAGCAGCAGCTCTGGACAATGAAGAAACAATCCTTTTTGGACTTTTCCCGGGAAGTGATAAAACCAGAATTGATAATGGATCAGGAGCTAAAGTATGGCTTGAAATCAATCATGTTAATAATCTTGATCCTGCATGGCAGAATTTAATCAACATGGAAATAGAAAAGACAGTGGGAAAAAATGCAGACCAGATTTTATTCGACATAGATTTATACAGACAGCTTGCGGGTGAGAACAGGGTACTTATTACAAATCCGGGTATCAATATGAATATCAGGATTAAAATCCCGGATAAAATGATTAATAATCAGCCTTATACCATCCGGGAGTACAAGATTCTCAGACTGCATGAGGACAGTGCAACGAATCAGGCAACTGTTGATATATTAGATTCTGTCTTTAACAGCAGTACTAACGAGCTTACCTTTAAGTCAGATAAATTCTCCATTTATGTACTGACTTACAAAGACACCTACTATTCCCCAAGCTACCCGGTAACAGGCATTAAGGTATCTCCGGATACTCTTACCTTAACAAAGAAAGATGAAACCGCCCAACTTACCGCAGAGGTGACACCGTCTTATGCAGACAATAAGCGTGTAACCTGGCAATCCAGCGATGAGAAAGTAGCAACTGTAGATGAAAACGGCAAGGTAACAGCAGTTGGAAACGGAACTGCCACCATTACCGCAACATCTGTAAGCGGCAGTTATACAGCGACAGTTTCCGTAACAGTGAAAATCCCTGTGGAAATCCAGAAGCTCACCATAGAAGCAGAGAAAGAAACCCTGACAAAGATTGGTGAATCCACAGAACTGAAAGTAAAGATCGAGCCTGAAAATGCAGATTTACAGAAACTGATCTGGAAATCCGATAACGAAAAAGTTGCCACTACAGATGAAAACGGCAAGGTAACAGCAGTGGGAAATGGAACTGCAGAGATCACAGTTACAACAGAGGATGGAAAAATTACAGCTTCCATTATGATCACAGTGAAAGTCCCGGATGAACCCACGATCAATAAGACCACAGGCTTCAGAAGGTTAAGAGCCCGTTCTGTAAAACAGACAAAAACTTCTGTGACATTGCAGTGGAACATCATTAAGGATGCAGATGGATATTTCATATACGGCAACCGCTGTAATACAGGTACAAAGTCTTACAAGTACAGGAAGCTTGCCACTATCACCGGTGGAGATATCAGCACATGGACCCAGAAGGACCTGAAAAAAGGTACTTACTATAAATATGTGGTAAAAGCCTACAGACTGGTAAATGGCAAAAAGGTAGTGACAGACACATCCATATCTGTACATGTAGTCACCGGAGGCGGTAAATACGGAAATGCAAAAGCTGTTTCTGTAACCCAGATTGGAAACAAAAAGAATGTTTCAAAGATCACCCTGAAAATGGGAAAAACCGCACAGATAAAAGCAAAAGAAGTAAAGAAAGATAAGAAGATCGAACGCCACAGAAAACTCTGCTACGAAAGCAGCAATACAAAAGTAGCCACCGTTACCCCGGATGGCCTTATCAGGGCAACAGGCAAAGGAACCTGCACAATATGGGTATATGCACAGAATGGTGTATACAAAGCTCTGAAAATCACTGTAAAATAATCCTGATGGAAGTTTTCAATGTGAAATAAACAAATACCGGATTGAGCCAAACAGGCCTGATCCGGTATTTGTTATGTTATAGGAAATTACTCCGTAATGTTCCTATAACATAACAAAACCCTTCGGGCAGGATCGCACTGCGGCGAGAATTTATAAGTGTTATAGAAAAAACAGGAAAAAGGTGGTAATATAAAAAAATACAGAGAGAAAGGACGTGGCAGAGCGGACATATGACGGAAAATACAGTATTACCACTGATAAATACAGCATTTGAGCCAGGAAATGCAAGAAAAGCAGCAGAGAATTTTGCAGACAGGGATTTCCGGGAGATCGCTATTGCAGAATTTTATTATTTCACAGGGCAGGCGCAGAAATGCAGTGATCTGGTGGAGATTTATATTATGAGTTCCCGGCTGGAACTGAAGCTGTCTGCATGTATGCTCTATGTGTACTCTAATCTTACGCTGGGAAATGCGAAGGCATCCGAACGTGGCCTTGAGATCATCCGGGAATGTCTGAGAAAAGAGATGGCAGCTCCCACTTCTGAGAGAAATACAGCATATTGTGTATTTGCAGGATATATGGGAACCGTTCTTTTACACCTCTCTACAGAGGAACTGCCGGATATGAAGAAATATATGAGCAGTCTGCCTCAGGGACTGAGAATTTTTGCTGCCAATGTAATTTCCCATGACCTTTATCTGAAAGGTGAATACAGCAGAGCGCTGGGAATCTGTGATGCGGCACTGTTTTCCTGTAAAGAAATTTATCCTGTTGGGATGATATATCTTTACTGTGTGACTGCTATGTGTGAAATCAGTCTGAAGAATCAGGCAGAAGCAGAAAAAGCCATACTCACTGCCTGGAAACTGGCAGAGAAGGATGAGCTTATCGAGCCGTTTATCGAACTCCACGGACTTCTCCAGGGACTTCTGGAGTCCTGCATCCGCAAAGAAAATCCGGAGATGTACAGAAAAATATCGGATGCAGTTATTACCTTCAGCCGTGGATGGATGGCGGTTCACAATCCTGCATCAGACAACCCTGTGACAGACGCTCTGACTACCATGGAATTTTCCATTGCCATGCTGGCCTGCCGGGACTGGAGCAACCGGGAGATCGCAGAACACATGGGGGTATCCCTAAACACAGTGAAGCATTATCTTACAGATATCTTTAACAAGCTTCATGTCAAAAAGAGGGATGAATTAAAGAATTTCGTATTAAAATAATCAGGAAATCCACGAAGATACGATATTTGCCCTGCGTAACCATCCGCTGATGCCGCAGGATATGAAAATACATAGTAATAATGCCCAAAAACAGAAGATACATTTTTAGTAAAAAACGCTTTTGAAATCAAAGTAAAATGGCTTTATAATAAAAATAAGGGAGAGTAGCATAATGAGTCGGAAAACAACAGTTATGCTGCTTGTTTTTATAAAATGAATCTCAGGAGGAACTGCATATGCATGAGTATGAAATCTTTATTGAGGATATAAATCCGTGTGGAGGAGAACAATACAGTAAAAAAACTTTGATCGAGGCAGAAGCAGCTAGCCCGGAAGCCTATGTAAAAGAAAATGGAAGATTTCCGATTCTGGAATCCACACGCAATGAGAGTGGAGATGTTGTAATAGTCACAGGAGACAATCAGGGTTCTTTTGTACGTTATACTTTTACGGAATAAGAATGCCAGTCAGCAAGGAGTGGATTTTGTGAAATATGAAATTGGAGACTTTGTCAGCAAACCAGTTACAGGTATCTGTAAAATAGAAAATATTTTATATTTGAATCCGCAGGATGAAAAAAACGATAAGTTATATTATCTGATGAAACCAGTAGAAGATGAAAAGGAAAAAATATATGTTCCTGTTTCAAGCTCAGATTCAAGACTGAGATTATGTCTGACAAAAGAAGAAGCCTGGAATCTGATCAAACGAATTCCGGATATCCCGACAGCATGGACAAACAATGAAAAAATGAGGGAACAAAATTATAAAGAAGCAGTAAGAGCAAATAACCCTGAGGCATTAGTTGCTATTATAAAAATGATTTATCAGCGGAAGCAGAAAAGACTTGCACAGGGGAAAAAGTGTACTGCTACAGATGCAAGGTATTTCCAGATAGCAGAAAATCTGTTATATATGGAACTGGGAGTTGCACTTGAAAAGCCAAAGCAGGAAATTTGTAAAACGATTATTGATTACATCGATCAAAATAAAATAGATTGATGTGCATTGTAAAATGTAAATTGTAAAAAATATTTCGTTTGACTTTTTAGAAAACAGGAAATATAATGATAACGAACGAGTAGCAGATGAGCGTAAATCCAGTTTCATGCTACTCGTTTTTCTTTTGTTAAAATAGAATATTTGCCATGAAAAAGTGTGTAGCCTGTCAGCGTAAGTCCAGCTTATGTGACAGGGTGCGCACTTTTTTTGTGCAGAAAAGAGAGGAGTTAAAGTAAAATGGCAGAAAGCAACAAAATGAAGGATATGCCGGTGAATAAGCTGATGATCCAGATGGGAATTCCTATGATCTTATCCATGGCATTGCAGGCGGTCTATAACATTGTAGACAGTGCGTTTGTAGGAAATATGAGAGTGGGCAGTGAAGCTGCATTAAATGCCCTCACTCTGGTATTTCCGGTTCAGATGCTTATGGTAGCGGCAGGAATCGGAACAGGTGTAGGAACCAATGCACTTCTTGCAAGGACACTTGGACAGGGAAACAGGGAAAAGGCTGCAAAGGTAGCAGGAAACAGTCTGTTCCTGGGTGTGATCATTTATGTGGTCTGCTTACTGTTTGGTATTTTTGGAGTGAAAGTATATATTTCATCACAGACAGTTGATGCAGAAGTACTTGAAATGGGAGTCAGCTATCTGCGGATATGCTGTGTGATTTCTTTTGGTATTATTTTCTTTTCTTTATTTGAAAAGCTATTACAGGCAACAGGTCGTTCTCTTTATTCTACAATCGGACAGGTGGTTGGTGCTGTTGTAAATATCATTCTTGATCCGATTATGATCTACGGTATTGGGCCTTGCCCTGAAATGGGAGTGAAAGGTGCAGCCTACGCAACTGTAATTGGTCAGGTCGCTTCTGCTGTATTGCTGCTTGTTTTTCACATGAAACTGAATAAGGAATTCGGGCATGGACCGAAATACATGAAACCGAATGCTGGTGTTATAAAAGAAATCTATGCAATCGGACTTCCGGCAATTATTGCGCAGGCTCTGATGTCTATTATGGTTTATGTGATGAATCTGATCCTGAAGTTCAATCCATCAGCACAGACAGCCTATGGATTGTTCTATAAAGTCCAGCAGTTTGTTCTCTTCCTTGCTTTTGGTCTGAGAGATGCGATCACTCCGATCATTGCATTTGCTTATGGAATGAGAAGTAAAAAGAGAATTCAGGATGGTATCAAATATGGACTTATTTATACTATTGCATTAATGATTCTGGGAATTGCAATTACGGAGATTTTCCCCGGAGCGTTTGCAATGCTGTTTAATGCAGGACAGTCAAGAGAATATTTTATTGCCGCGATGAGAGTGATTTCAGTGAGTTTCTTGTTTGCCGGAATTAATGTTGCTTATCAGGGAATTTATCAGGCATTGGATGGTGGCCTGGAATCACTGGTGATTTCACTTTTGAGACAGCTGATTATTATCCTGCCACTGGCGGGAATCTTTTCTCTGTTTGTCAGAAATGGTCAGATGGGAGTTTCGTTGATCTGGTGGGCATTTCCAATTACTGAAATAATTTCATGTTTTGTGGGATATGTATTTTTAAAGAAAATCAGAAAAAATAGGGTTGATGTTTTAAACTAGGAGGAATCAGAGATGGCAAAAAGAATTATTACGATCAGCAGGGAATTTGGAAGCGGTGGACGTTTTATCGGAGAAGAAGTGGCAAAGAAACTCGGAATTGCCTATTATGATAAAAATATCATTGGTCAGATTGCAGAAAAGTCCGGCTTATCACCGGAATATATTCAGGAAAATGCGGAATTATCTCCGAAAAAAGGTTTGTTCGCATATGCATTTTCCGGTCGTGATATCACAGGAAAATCTGTGGAGGACATGGTGTATGAGGCACAGAGAAATATTATTTTAGAATTGGCTGAGAAGGAGCCTTGTGTGATCATTGGAAGAAATGCAGACTATATCTTGAAAGACCGGGATGATGTGCTGAATGTATTTATTCATGGGGACATGCCGGAAAAAATAAAGCGTATCACTGGTTTACACAATGTAGAAGAGAAGGAAGCTGTGAAAATGATGGCAGATACAGATAAAAGGCGAAGAACAAATTATAACTTTTACACAGATCAGAACTGGGGAAAAGCCAGCAATTACACACTGTGCCTGAACAGCTCACAGCTTGGATATGACAGATGTGAGATGATAATTATGGAATGCGTGAAATAAAAACAGCTTATGTTTTTTATTCAAATTGACTGAGTGGAAGATCCCTTTTTCTATGTAGTGTATCTGTAAAATAAAAGAGGCAGATATAATGAAAAGGAATAAACCAGCTTGTATCATTCAGGTAAGAGTTAAGTGATGGAAGCATTTCAGATAATAATAGTTACTTTGCGCATTTTGTGTTATAATTGAGATTAACAGGAAATGATAAATATCTGCAAAATGAATGTTTATCAGGAACTTACCGGAGGACATTTTAGTTAAGGCATAATAAATTTCGGACTTTGTAAAATGTAAAAGGGAGATCAATGATATGAGAAAAAAAACAGTTCAAAAAAGCAGTACCAAAGGCAATGCAAAAAGTAGCACAAAGAGCAATGCAAGAAACAGCGTAAAAAGTAGTGTAAAAAGCAGTGCAAAAAACAGTCCTCAAAAAGCTGTTAAGACTGTTGCTCCAACAGTAGAGAATGTTTCTGTTAAGCAAGCCGTAATTATTCAGGAGCCATCTGTTGAACAGAATGAACAGAACATTCCAACGAGACAGCCTGATCTGGGACCGCGAAGAAGTGTAGCCTTCATTGGATCAGAATGTTATCCATTTGTTAAGACCGGCGGATTGGGAGATGTAATGTCTGCCTTGCCAAAGAGTCTGGCAAAATTAAACATTGATGTTAAGGTCATTATTCCAAGATACAAATGTATTCCTCAGAAATTTCAGGAAAAGATGGAATACAGAGGTTCCTTTGATATGAATCTCTGCTCTGATGGAAAGCAGTATTATGTGGGAATTATGGAATATCAGGAGGATGGGGTTGTCTATGATTTTATAGATAATGATGAGTTCTTCTCCTGGGGAAATCCATATACGAATCTCATAGATGACATTCCGAAATTCTGTTATTTTGCAAAAGCTGCCCTTGCTGCCCTTAATTATCTGAACTGGACTCCTGATGTCGTGCATTGTCATGACTGGCAGGCAGCTTTAGTACCACTTTATCTGAGAACCTGTTTTCAGGATACAGATGTAGGACGTGCAATTTCAGTACTCACAATACATAATCTGAAGTTCCAGGGTATTTATGACAGAAAAAAGATTCAATACTGGTCAGGACTTCCGGATTATGTATTTAATAAGGACTGCATGATCCAGAACTGGCTGGATGCCAATATGTTAAAGGGTGGCATCGCTTACAGCAATAAAGTTACAACTGTAAGTAATACTTATGCATGGGAAATTCAGACAGAGGAATATGGAGAGGGACTTGCAGAGCATTTAAGATATCACAACAATAAGATTCTGGGAATTGTGAATGGTATTGATACGGATATCTGGAATCCTGCAACTGATAAGCTGTTAGCTGCTGATTATGATGAGAAGTCAGCGATAAAGAATAAAAAGGTTAATAAAAAAGCTCTTCAGGAATCTCTGGGGCTGGATGTAGATGAGCATAAGATGGTAATCGGACTTATTTCACGTCTCACCAACCAGAAAGGTCTTGATCTTGTAAATGACGTAATCCCGGGAATTATGGATGAACATACGCAGGTGGTTGTTCTTGGTACTGGTGATTCTCAGTATGAAAATACATTCCGCTATTATGAAAACAAATATAAAGGCAATTTCTGTGCATATATTGCTTACAATGAAAATGTGGCTCACAATATTTATGCAGGATGTGATGCACTTCTGGTTCCATCAAGATTTGAACCATGTGGACTTACACAGCTTATAGCCATGAGATATGGTGCAGTTCCGATTGTAAGAGAGACCGGAGGACTCAAAGATACGGTTCAGCCTTATAATATGTTTGAAAATACAGGAAACGGTTTTACATTTGACAGATATGAAAGCGGGCTGCTTTACGATGCAATCAACAGAGCAAAGACACTCTATTTCGAGAACAGAAAATCCTGGGATGATATGGTAATCCGCGATATGAATAAAGATGTTTCCTGGGAAAAGAGTGCAAAACAGTACAAAGATATGTATGTAGGTTTAACGCCAAGAGATTAGAACGTGTTTGAAAAATGCTTTACGCAAAATTTCGCATTTTGATGGGCTGGATTAAGATGCATTATTTTAGAGGATTGCTATAATAATGAAAGCATATCATGTGGATGTATCCTTGAAGGATGCAGGTAAAACATTAGCTGGTATCAAATTGATATCAGCTTGTTTTATAATAGTGCAGAAAGAGAATAAGGGGAGAAATTGAACAGATAAGGAAGATATTAAGGTAATACAGGGCATAGATAAGGAGATGTACGATGCCATTTAAAATAGTTCGCAACGATATAACAAAAGTTAAAGCAGATGTGATTGTAAATACTGCAAATCCGAATCCGATATGTGTAAGTGGCACAGATTTAGCCATATATGAGGCGGCAGGGAAGGAACAGCTTCTTGCTGAAAGAACAGGTATCGGTAAGATTGCAAGAGGTGACATAGCAGTCACCGGCGCATATAATCTAAAGGCAAAATATATCATTCATACGGTCGGACCGGTATGGACAGATGGAAAGCACCAGGAATTCGAAATTTTGGAGAGCTGTTATCGCAAATCATTGCAAAAAGCATTGAATTTGTAGTGTACAAGTATAGCATTTCCGTTGATCTCGAAAGGATGTATGGAAACGTGCAAATCTTGACAGGAAACATTTTTCCAAGATTCAGTGCGATCATAATTATCATCCAAAGAAGAAAACAGTAATGGCACTCTGTATTGCATTGCAACTTAATCTGGAACAGTCAAGGGACCTGCTTGCCAGAGCAGACTGGGCATTCAGTCCAAGCAGCAAGGTTGATCTGATTGTACAGAAAGCTATCATTGATAAGCAGTATGACATTATTCAACTGAATGTGACTTTGTTTAGATATACGAATGAGATACTAGGTGTATAAAAAGGTGCTTTTTTATGAAAAGTTTACAAGTAAGTATTAATTGGTATGTGTTACGTCGGTATTTATAGTATCGGCGTCTGTTTTTGTTCTTAAAACTGTCGCCGGGACAGCGACCATATAAAGACGTCTGTTGATTATACTCATATTGTAACAAAGAAAAAGAGTTACCGGAGTGATTCGGAGATTGGAGGCATATATGTACGGAGCAATTTTGGGAGATATTATAGGAAGTCCATTTGAGTTTGACAGAGGAGATAAAACAAAGGAATTTGATTTGTTTAGCAAAGGCTGTGGATTTACAGATGATTCTGTTATGACAATAGCAATAGGAGAAGCATTGTTGGCAGTTGGAACGGAAGCTACAGGAAAGGAAATCGAAGTGGCGGTAGCAGCTAACATGCAGGATTGGGGAAGACGGTATCCACATGCTGGTTACGGTGGAAGATTCAGGTACTGGCTTAGTGAAAGAAATCCTAAGCCATACGGAAGTTACGGTAATGGTTCAGCCATGAGAGTATCAGCAGCAGGATGGCTTTATAATTCCATTGAAAAAACCAGAGAGGTGGCAAGAGCGACTGCGAATGTGACACATAATCATCCGGAAGGAATTAAGGGTGCGGAAGCAACAGCCAGTGCAATATACATGGCCAGAAACGGTTCTTCAAAAGAAGAAATTAAAGAGTATATTGAAAGAGAATTTCGTTATGATCTGGATAGAAGTTTAGATAAAATCAGGCCGGAGTATCATATGGATGAGACATGTCAGAAAACTGTGCCGGAAGCAATCATTGCCTTTCTGGAAGCCAGAGATTTTGAGGATGCCATACGGAATGCGGTATCGCTTGGAGGAGATACTGACACATTAGGAGCAATTACCGGAAGTATAGCAGAAGCATTTTATGGAATCCCAGCGGTGTTGATTGCAGAGTGTAGAAGCCGGATTGACGAGGGATTGATGACAGAGGTTCTTGAGGAGTTTGACCGTGTTCTTGGCAGGAATGGAAATGCTGGTTCAGATGACAAAAAAGATGATTGAGTTTTTGATCAGTGGATACGAATATTACGAGAATGAAAGGAAGAGAGTAGATAGATAAAAGATACAAAATAGACAGAAGGTGGAAGTGTGGTATTTAAAACAACAGGAAATAAATCAAATCCAGTCATCTTGTTTTTCCATACAATGGGAGTAATTGGGGAAAGCAGTATGTCGGACGGGATATAGATAATCAGTTAAATCTCCACACAAAGCAATCAAGGATATGATTTAAAGGGGATGTCGGTTAATACCACATTTCGGCATCCCCAGTAGTGATTGAAAGGATCCTATGTCTGGCATATGTCAATTTTGAGGGGATTTCTAACTCAGATATTCGAAAAATATTTGGATTGGGAGAAAAAGAGAAAGCGAAAGCCTCTCGACTTCTTACCAGTGCTGTTGACGGAGGCTATATTAAAGTAATGGATCCGGATACTGCACCAAGATATAAAAAGTATATTCCATATTGGGCATAATTTAAGTTTCGCTAAGTTTCACTTATATAGATGTCTAAGGAAAATTTAATAGAAAAAACATGAAAAAAGCACTGAAAACCGTTGGATTATTGGTTTTACAGTGCTTTTTCTTTTGCTAAAGAGGAAAACTGCAGTGAATTTAAGTTTTGTTAAGTTTCACTGAGTTCTGATTTTGCAGAGCGCCATTGTTTCTTAGGCTCATATTTTCCACAACCATCACAAGTCTGTGGCCAGTTGATTTTCCACTCAAAATACTCATCTCTGGTAATCTCACCGGATTTTAGTTCATCCATTCGAACCACCCATTCGTTCAGAAAATCATTCAGAACCCCATAATCAAACCACATACAGACAGGAGCATGGGCAGGCCAGCTATCATTGTCGTGGTAGTAAACGGAAGTGTCAGCTACTTCATTGCATTTTTCACCAGGAAATTTTCGAGGAAGAAACAGATGCAGGGCTGATGGATTCTATGTTGATCGGTCAGTCCGATCTTCTCTGACAGTTCTTTTTGTGTCATTTTCCGGAATGTCCGGATTTTTTTTAGTTTCAGATTAAAATTCATAAAGTCACCTCTGCATTAGTCCTGATAAACATCCGTTAAAGATAGTGAAATCAAGAAATGAATAACTATTTGTCCATATTATAACACAAGCTGGCAGAAAATCAATGAAAAAGAGTACAAAAAAGAACCTAAAACACATGAAGTGCTATTGACATTAGCAGTAACTGGGGATATAATGGCATTAAATCGAAATAGGTACAAAAATGTATACCTACAAAACTTTTGATTGTTGAACATTGAAAATTGAATGAGCTGTATGGGTGCCTTTCGGGGCTTAAAGGTAACACAGGATTCCATCGCTGTATCAGAGAGTAGTATGTGGAAACCGAAGATACTCCGGCAACGGCTGGTATGCTTGAGAAGAAGCTGCCAGTATTCAGAAAGATTTCTGATAGAGGTCAATTGTAACGTTGACACCGCCATATACAAATGGAAGCCAACACGTCGAACGGAATGGAAAATCATTGTAAGAAGTCTAAACAAAAAGTAGAGTGTACTGACAACGGGCATAACCGCTGTCTGGGAGGTGATGCAGAAGAATACGGAGGAAAGGAGGTATGTGCATCATGAGAAAAACAACAGAGTATAAGGCTGAAAACCGTCTGACGGTAGATATTGAAGGATTAATGGCAATGTTATCCTGCGGAGAAGTAACTGCAAAGAAAATTGCAGACTATGCAGAAGCAAGAGTGATTGTTGGAAGACGTGTTCTTTATAACGTGGATAAGATAAAAAAATATATTGATGCAATGGCAGTGTAATGAAAGATGAGAGGATAAAATACAACAACTTTCCTTCGGAATGAAAAGTGAAAAATATTCCTATAAAAAAGGCAAATAAAAATTAGCATTTTGCAGGAATTTACCCTTGGAAATCATAAAATATTATGTTAATCTGTGAGCAGATATCAGGCAGTAAATGACTGATACCGACAGGACAAAAATCATTCCGAATAACGAAAAATGAAGTGAAAGGAATGATTGATATGGCAAGAAAAGATAATAAAGGCAGAAATTTAAAAACAGGTGAATACCAGCGCCCGGATGGACGTTATGAGTATCGTTACAAGGATGAAATTACCGGAAAGCGTAATTCGGTTTATGCAGCTGATCTGGTGAGTCTGCGAGAAATGGAAAAGAAGATCAATAAGGATATGGATGATCTGCTTATTACAGACGCATCAGTCAAGAAGCTGACTGTAAATACGTTGTTTGAGCGATACATGGCAACAAAGAATATCAAGGAAAGAACGAAAAAGAATTATATCCGTATGTGGGACTACCGGATACGAAATACTTTAGGAAATATTCGTGTTGTAGATTTTAAGACATCTCACGTAAGGACGTTCTTTTCCTCATTGTCAGATGAAGGACTGGCACACAGTACGATCAAAGGTCTTTATGGTTTATTGAATCCCAGTTTTGAACTGGCAGTGGAAGACGGGATTATCCGTAAGAATCCGGTAACTGGAACACTTGGAGATTATGGGGCTCCGGCAAAGGAGAAAGAAGCACTGACACTGGAACAGCAGGAAAAACTTCTGAAGTTTGTTGAACAGAGTAATGTGTATAAGCCTCATCTTCCAATGATGCAGGTTATGTTTGGGGCTTGCCTGAGAGTGAGTGAAACCATCGGCTTAACCTGGTCAGATGTGGATATGAAGAACCGGGAGATTCATGTAGGTG